>Ga0209198_1000096_pt1 | contig 81486 bp, 68 predicted proteins | sample COGITO_mtgs_1105_2_FD_184804 | JGI IMG/M metagenome (GOLD analysis project Ga0209198, IMG submission 184804) | Pelagic marine microbial communities from North Sea - COGITO_mtgs_110519 (SPAdes) (version 2) | ecosystem: Environmental > Aquatic > Marine > Epipelagic ...
TTCAATTCAAAATTAGCTAATTAATTGATGCCAAATTAGATTTTATACAATACTCTTTCTTAACTACTATTATTTACTTTTTAGTGGAAATGAAAACCCAATGGTAGCAGCTGCACTAAATTGTTTAACTGCGGGATGTTCATAATAAGAAAAGGAAATGTCATACGTTCGGTTTGGCCCTAATTTCAAGCCAATCGTCCAAGGAATGTGTAAAAACACACCTCTTTTATCAATATTAGTAACTGGGGTTAAGTTTTCAAAAGAACCCATTGAAACTCCTATTCCAATTTCAATATAAGGGGCAACCCATGGAATAGGGGCTATAACCCGAGCCTTTGCTCCAATTAATAACGCGTTTGTAGAAGACTTGAAATCGGTGCCATGTCTATCGTTATAATCCGAGTTTGTTTTGGTTAAAATTAGCCCAGCATAAGGTCGGATATCAATCCATTTTTTAAGCGTATTTACATATTCGCCTTGAATATAAAATCCAGACCCTGAAACATCAATGGCGTCGGTTGGATAACTAAACCCTAAGCCAATCGCTACATTAACAGATTTCTCTTTTACCAGTTGCGCACTGACTTGCATTGATGCAACGATCATTAAAATTAAGAGGGTGGTTTTTTTCATAATAATATAGAAAATTTTATAACTAGAAACATATAAATCTGTCGCCTAAAAACTTGGCAATTAGCAAGTCATTACAAAACAGAGCCTATTTACAGTCGGTTATTTTTTAGTAAAAAATAACTTAAAAAAAAGTATAATTGGTTGTGAAGAATTAGACTTGGGATCTGAATTCTATGATAAATGTATTTTAAAATCATGAATAACCAAAGAAACTTTTAAAAAAATTAGCCCTGTTTTATGCATTTATTTATTACCTAAACAAAAGTATCTACATGCGTTGTTAATCAACCTGAACGAGTAATAAACCTAAATTTAAATCCTCTAATGACAACTGTTTTATGCGGCAAATCCACATATATAAATTCACTTCGTTATATTTGTGATGGTTAACTCAAGTCAATCCAATACAATTTTCATCATGAAGTCCAAACATTCAATCGTATTCACAGGTTCCCTCCTACTTTTACTCATCAGTTTTAGTTGTAAAAACAACAGCAAAAATGAGTCTTCAAGAACTCCAGTAAACACAATTTCGACTCCACCGCCCAAAGGCATGGTGTGGGTGCCATCGAAAACGTTTATTCAAGGAGCAAAGGATGGAGATCCGTTTGCAATGCCACGTGAAAAACCTGGACACCTCGTACAAGTCGATGGGTTTTTTATCGATGTTACAGAAGTTACCAACGCACAATTTAGAACGTTTGTAGATTCGACTTCCTACAAGACCGTTGCCGAGCGCGCTATTGATTGGGACCTCATGAAAACTCAATTACCGCCCAACACAGCAAAACCTCACGATTCGATATTACAACCTGGGAGTATGATTTTTAATAAAAATGTAAATGCCGTTCAGGATATGAATAATTACATCCAATGGTGGACTTGGAAAATTGGAGCGGATTGGAAACACCCCGCAGGGCCTCAAAGTAATATCGATGGGAAAGATAGTTTTCCGGTCGTTCATGTGGCATTAGAGGACGCTTTAGCCTATTGTAAATGGGCAAACAGACGATTGCCTACAGAAACCGAATGGGAAGCTGCTGCACAAGGATACTATGATGAATCTATTTATACTTGGGGCGATAATTCAGACGTTCTCAATCAAAATTCTAATACGTGGCAAGGCGTGTTTCCAGTCAAAAATAATTCAGAAGATGGCTTTGAGTTGATTGCCCCCGTGCGGTCTTTCCCCGCAAATTCTATAGGACTTTATGATATGCTAGGGAATGTATGGGAGCTTACCAATGATTTATTCAATCTAAATTATTACAATGAAATAGATGCCAAATCCGTACAAAACAATCCGAAAGGATCGGATAGATACTACAATCCAAACAATCCCTATGAAACGGAATATGTTATGAAAGGTGGGTCGTTTTTATGCCATGAATCCTATTGTGCGAGCTTTCGAATTTCTGCGCGAATGGGCACAAGTAAAGACTCAGGTTCAGATCATATTGGATTTAGAACGGTCGCTACAAAAGCGATGTTAAAAACTAAACACTAAAAGTAGTCAACACCTATTCGAATGAAGTGGAATGAGGCCTTAAAAGATTTTTCTTTATACTTAAAAATTGAGCGCGGCATGTCCATGCATACGGTTAACAACTACAATTTAGACGTTCAGAAATTGATTGTTTTTTTAGAAACCCATGCGATCAAATTGAGTCCGCTCAAAATAGAAACAGAAACGGTTCAACAGTTTATTTATGAACTGGCCAAAGTCGTCAATCCCCGAACACAATCGCGTGTTATTTCAGGACTACGGAGTTTTTTTGATTACCTTATTTTTGAGAATTACCGCAGTTCTAATCCCTTAGAACGTATTGAAGCACCCAAAATTGGTCGCAAATTGCCCGATACACTGTCTGTAAAAGATATTGATCGCATTGTAGCCGCGATTGACTTAAGTAAACCACAAGGCGAACGCAACCGTGCGATTATAGAAACCTTGTACAGTTGTGGGCTTCGTGTCAGTGAACTCACAGCGCTTAAAATTTCAGATTTATTTTTTGAGGAAGGTTTTATCAAAGTCACAGGTAAAGGCGATAAACAACGCTTTGTACCCATTGGTCCTTTAACACAAAAATACATCAACCTATACAAAGAACATGTCCGCACACAGATCACGATTGAACCTGCCTTTAAGGACACCTTATTTTTAAACCGACGCGGTAAACAACTCACCCGAGCGATGATTTTTACCATTGTAAAAACCTTGGCTTTAAAAGCAGAGATTCCCAAAAAAATCTCTCCACATACCTTCAGACATTCCTTTGCAACACATCTATTAGAAAATGGGGCCGATTTAAGAGCCATTCAACTGATGTTGGGGCATGAAAGTATTACAACCACCGAAATTTATATGCACGTCGATAAAAGCCATCTAAAAGACGCCATGCTGAAATTTCATCCTAGAGCCTAAAAAAGCAACCCTAAGGTTGCTTTTTTGATAATTATAAAAGTATTGTTTTATTTAGCAATATTCACCGCACGTGTTTCACGAATCACCGTTACTTTCACTTGTCCGGGGTAGGTCATATCTGTTTGGATTTTTTGAGAAATTTCAAAGGATAAATTCCCTGCTTTTTCATCGGATACTTTTTCACTTTCGACAATAACTCGAAGTTCACGACCAGCTTGAATTGCATAGGCTTTTTGAACCCCACTAAACCCAAAAGCAATTTCTTCTAAATCTTTCAGACGTTGAATATAAGAATCCAAGACTTGACGACGTGCGCCTGGACGTGCGCCAGAAATCGCATCACAGACTTGAACAATTGGAGACATTAACGATTTCATTTCAATTTCGTCGTGATGGGCCCCAATGGCGTTACATACTTCTGCATTTTCACCATATTTTTCGGCCCACTGCATGCCTAAAATCGCATGCGGTGTTTCCATATCCGCTTCTGCATCTGGTACTTTTCCAATATCATGAAGCAGTCCTGCACGTTTAGCCAATTTTGGATTAATCCCTAATTCTGCAGCCATCACGCCACACAGTTTTGCAACCTCTCTGGAGTGTTGTAATAGATTCTGACCATAAGACGAACGGTATTTCATACGTCCTACGGTTTTAATTAATTCTGGGTGTAATCCATGAATTCCTAGATCAATGACGGTTCGTTTTCCAACTTCAATGATCTCTTGTTCTATTTGTTTTTGAGTTTTCTTTACTATTTCTTCAATTCGTGCCGGGTGGATACGGCCATCAGTGACTAGTTTGTGTAAGGATAAACGCGCCACTTCTCTTCGTACCGAATCGAAACAGGATAATATGATTGCTTCTGGCGTATCGTCGACTATAATTTCAACTCCAGTCGCCGCTTCAATCGCTCTAATGTTACGTCCTTCACGTCCAATAATTCGCCCCTTAACATCGTCTGATTCAATATTAAACACAGATACACAATTGTCAACCGCTTCTTCGGTTCCGATGCGTTGAATGGTGTTAATGATGATTTTCTTCGCATCCTGCTCGGCAGTCAACTTAGCTTCTTCCATGGTATCTTGTAGAAAGACCATCGCGTCGTTTTTAGCTTCCGACTTTAAAGACTCTATCAATTGATGCTTTGCATCTTCCGCTGATAGCCCAGAAATGACTTCCAATTGTTGAATTTGACTTTTGTGTGCTTTTTCTACTTCTTCCTTCCGTTTGGTTAGAATATCGAGACGATGATCATAATCCTTGATTTTAGTTTCAAAGTCCGTTGATAGTTTTCTGTTTTTAGAAAGTTCTGAAGAAATTTGAGATTCTTTGTCACGGGTGCGCTTTTCAGCCTCATTCATTTTCTTTTCTCTGGATGAAATGACTTGTTCATGCTCGGATTTTAGCTCTAAAAACCGTTCTTTCGCTTGAAATATTTTATCTTTTTTGGTCGATTCTCCTTCAGATTTTGCTTTAGAAAGGATGACGTTGGCTTCTCGTTTCGCATTTTTAGTGAGTTGAGAGGCGTTGCTTTTTTCACGGATGCTGGAGATGATGAGTCCTAAGACAAGTCCTAAGACTGCAGCTCCTAAACCGATGAGTATAATGTTGGATTCCATAGTTGATAATTTAATTTAAAAAAAAAGCCTACATCAATCTGGTTTTTGTATAAACTCCATAAATACAAGATTTAGAGTTGAAAAGCTGATCAAGGATCTGTAACAAGACAGCATGCTTTTACAACTTAAACGCACTCCTTTTTAAAGAATTTCCGTTGAGTTTATCAAAAAAATGATCAATATAGGCAGTAACCTTATTTTATTTAAAGAACGTTGTTGTTTAAATGGGTGTCTAATAATTCGTCTACTGCAATTAGACGCAATTTTAAATCTTCATTCAAACTGGTGTTATCTATTGTTTTTTGTTCATTTTGAGTAGCAAACTGAAGGGCACACATGGCCAGTACATCTTGCTTGTCTTGAACAGAGTAACTCTTCTCAAATTGCTTAATCGTCGTCTCAATTTTCTGGGCGGCTGTTCGAAGCCCTTCCTCTTGATCGGGAGTGATAGTCAATGGATATACTCGATTGCCTATGGATAATTTTATTTTTAACCGTTCACTCATATGCTTTAAGCTTTAATCCGATAAATTCGATATACAATCGTCAATCTCTTTGATTAAAGTATTAATTTTAAGCTTCGTTTCTCTTTTACTGTCGTCACTGCCTAGGATTGAATTTGCAAATTTGAGTGTCTTATAATCGTCTTCTTTATGCTGAAGCGCTTGCATTTGTTTTGAACTCAAAGTCGTTGCTTTTAGTAATTCATCTTTCAAAAATGCATTTTCTTTTTTTAATTGAGTCATTTCATGCAAAACTCGTTTCACTTTTTGCTCTAAAGAATTGACAATTAACTCGATTTTACTCATTTGCAGTTACAATACCTATTTCACAAATTTAACATTCCATACTTAATAACGCAATTGTTTTAAGGTATATTTTAATTTATTTCTGCGATGCAATTGATATCTGTGTTTTATTTTTCTATTTAGGTTCAATTGTATAAATTAGCAACTCTATTGAATTTTATGAAAGCTTGTTTCTGTTTCCTTCTTTTTGTGATATCATTTTGTAACGCACAAAATCCATACCCCCAAAATTATTTTTCGAGCCCACTCGATATCACATTGGTTTTATCGGGGACGTTTGCTGAATTACGTACCAATCATTTTCATTCGGGATTAGACATAAAAACACAAGGGAAAGAAGGTTTTAAAACCTATGCATCTGCTGAAGGGTACGTTAGTCGTATTAAAATTTCAAGGTATGGGTATGGAAAAGCCTTATACATTACCCATCCCAACGGATACACCACTGTCTATGCACATCTTCAAAAGTTTTCTCCAAGTATTGAAGCATACGTTAAACAACAACAGTACACAAAAGAAACGTTTGAATTGGAATTATTTCCGAAAGCCGAAACGCTCAAAGTAGCTGCTAAAGAAGTGATTGCTTATACCGGAAATACTGGAGGTTCTGGTGGACCTCACCTACATTTTGAGATTAGAGATAAACAAGAACGCCCCATGAACCCCATGTTGTTCGGTCTGGATATCAAAGACACCACCAAGCCTGAAGTGTATGAATTGTTTGGATATCCATTATCTGAAGGTAGTCATATTAATGGAGTGAACACCAGAGTGAAAATTAGGTTGATAAAGTTAGCCGATGGAACTTATAAAACGGAACAAATTACCGCCTTTGGGGAAATTGGATTTGGAATTATTAGTACAGACCGACAAGATTATGCCTCCAATAAAAATGGGGTCAGCTTAATTGAAACCACTTTTAACGGCGCCAAAAGTTTAGAAGTTGATTTTAAACGTTTTTCATTTAGTGAAACAAAACATCTAAACAGATATATTGATTATGGCTATTTTTATGAGACCAAAAAACGGATTCAAAAATTATTTATTAATAGTAATAACCCTTTAAAACTTCTTAAAAACCATCAAAGTCAAGGAATTGTATCCATTGAAGACAACACTAATTCTGTTTATAAAATAAGCGTTAGTGACTATAAAGGCAACGAATCCAAATTGAACATCCCAATTATAGGCCTTCAAAAAGACCTCCCTAAAGCAAAGATCAAAACTCAGGTTCTTCAAAACATTATTGCCTCCGAAGAAACACTTTTAGAAAAAGGACCTGTGAAGGTTCAAATTTATAAAGACTCCTTTTATGAAGATGTTGCCATCGGTTTTGACGTTACGAATGATACTTTAAAACTTCACAAAGCCAATATCCCTTTAAAAAAATCCATGAATATCAACTTTGATATCAGTCAATATAAAGCAACCGACAAGGAGAATTTGTTTATTGGAAGTGTGTCGCGCTATGGAAACAAACTCTACTATACCTCCACTAAAAGACGAGGGGATGTTTTGACGGCCCGCACCAAATATTTAGGAGATTACACCCTAGGAATTGATACTGAAAACCCAAAGATAAAGGCAATAAATTTTAAAAATAATAGTTGGATGAGTAAGTACCGGTATTTGAAAGTTAAAATTTCGGATGGCATTACAGGCATAAAAAATTACAGAGCCACTCTAAATGATCGATGGATTTTAATGGAGTACGATACTAAAACAGAAACTTTAACCCACGATTTTAATGATGGTGTGGTCACCGATACTAAAAATAATTTAAAAATCATTGTAACCGATAATGTTGGAAATAGTTCTACATTTGAATCTATATTTTACAGAAAATAATAATTTTATAATTTGAAATCAAACGCTGCTTACCAATTTTTACTACTAATCTTAATCTTACCATCCATTGCATTTTGTCAATCTGCAACACTTCGCGGCGTCGTACTCGATGAAACTAACGAACCAATTGCGGGGGTCAATGTGATTGCTAATAATAGAGGAACGACAACTAATATAAATGGATTTTATTTGTTAAAAATCCCTGCAAATGAAACTGTTAAAATTCGATTTTCACATCTAAATTACAAATATTTAGAAGCGCCATTTAATTTAAAAAATGGAGAGGAACTCGAATTTAACCCTGTTTTAAAAACGACTTATGAGCAGATTGAAACCATCGTCATTAGAGGCTCAAAACGAAAAGAATTGGAAGGCGTTACTACCATATCACCACAACTGATTCGTACGATCAAAGGGGCGCAGCCAGGCGTTGAAAATTTATTAAAAACTCTTCCAGGGGTTAATATCTCCAATGAATTAAGCACACAATACGCTGTTAGGGGCGGAAATTTTGATGAAAATTTGGTGTATGTCAATGAAATTGAAGTCTACCGTCCGTTTTTGGTGCGTTCCGGTCAACAAGAAGGGCTCAGTTTTGTAAATTCTGATATGGTACAGAATTTAGATTTTTCTGCAGGCGGGTTTCAAGCCAAGTATGGAGATAAATTATCGTCTGTTTTAGACATCACCTATAGAGTCCCCATCGAATTTGGTGTGCAAGCTGATTTGAGTTTACTCGGCGGCAGTATTACTGTCGAAAGTGTGAGTAATGATTCTAAGTTTTCAGCACTTCTAGGGCTTCGATATCGCGATAACAGTCTGTTAGTAGATTCTAAAGAAACTGAAACCAATTACACCCCAAAATTTGCCGATGCTCAAACCTATCTGACCTATAAGTTTTCAAATAAATTTCATTTAAGCTTCTTAGGAAATTTAGCGATTAACGACTATAATTACCAGCCTCAAACGCGTCAAACTAACTTTGGAACCTTGCAAGACCCCTTAGCGTTAATCGTGTTTTATGAAGGCCAAGAAAATGACAAATACCAGACCTATTTCGGAGCTTTTAAAGGGAGTTATTTTGTAAATGAAAACCTAACATTAAAACTAATTACTTCGACCTTTCACACCACCGAACAGGAGTATTTTGATATTTTAGCTCAATACCGCTTGGGCGAAGTGAATAGTAATATTGGAGATGAAGATTTAGGAGAAGTCGAGTTTTCGGAAGGGATTGGGTCTCAAATTAACCATGCCCGAAACGATTTGGATGCCTTAATCACAAATGTGGAGCACAAAGGACATTTAAAATCAGGCGAAAATAATTTTGAATGGTCCATTAAATATACGCATGAGGACATTCGCGACCGTATTGTAGAGTGGGAAGTGATTGATTCGGCTGGATTTTCTATAAATCCACCAAAAGTAGGCCGTTTTAACGATCAACCTTACACTCCCTATGAAGGGCCTTTAGTGCCTTATAAAAACATTCGTTCGACCAACAAAACCCAACTCAATCGAATCCAAGCTTATGGACAATGGAACCGACGAAGCATGGTTGGAAATCATGAAGTGTATGCCAATGTGGGGGTCCGTTACCATGCATGGAACGTACAAGGCGATGGGATCGAAAGCAAGTCTCAAGCTGTGGTGAGTCCGAGAGTACAATTGGCAATTAAACCCGACTGGAACAAGGATATGTTATTTCGTTTGAGTGGTGGATTGTATTACCAACCGCCTTTTTATCGTGAGCTAAGAGATAATGACGGTCTTGTCAATACCAATGTCAAAGCACAAAAATCGGTGCATTTAGTACTCGCCAACGACTATAGTTTTAAAATTTGGGACCGTCCTTTCAAATTGGTTTCAGAAGCATATTACAAAAACATAACGGATGTTAATCCGTATACCGTTGAAAACGTCCGCATTCGGTACGCCGCAGATAATAATGCGAAAGCCTATGCCTATGGCTTGGATTTACGCCTCAATGGGGAATTTGTTCCCGGTACTGAATCCTGGTTTTCATTTGGCTATTTAAACACTCAAGAGAACATTAGCAACCAAGGGTATATCGCACGCCCTACCGATCAACGTTTGAAATTTGGAATTCTTTTTCAGGATTATGTACCTAAAATACCAAACCTAAAAATGTATCTAAACCTCGTTTACAATACAGGGGTTCCTGGAGGCTCTCCAAGTTATGCGAGTCCTTATAATTATCAAAATCGACTGCCCGATTATAAGCGTGCCGATGTTGGCATGTCCTATGTGATTATTGATACCAAAAGCACTTCTAAAAATGGATGGAAAAAACGATTTAAAGAATTATCTGTTGGAGTTGAAATTTTTAACATGTTTGATGTTCAAAATTCCATTACAAATACATGGGTAAGAGATGTGTATTCGAAACGTCAATATGCGATTCCAAATTACTTGACGCCGCGCGTATTTAATGTGAGATTAGGGATGCGATTTTAAGACGTCGTTTCGTTGACTAAATCCTTCAAAATATCAACCACATGCTTTAATTCTTCTTTGGTATTATAGATACTAAATGAAAACCGGATGGAGGGCTTCATAAGATCTGCCTCCGAAAGAATTTCTGCTAACACATGAGAGCCTTTTCCGCTTCCACTCTGGCAGGCACTTCCTTTGGAGCATGCAATGCCTTTTAAATCCAATTGAAACAGAAACATCGGCGCATTCGCCGCTGAAACAGGCAAACACACATTTACAAGTGTATAAGTACTTTGGTCTAAATCACTGCAAGAACCATTAAATTTAACCGATGGTATTTGAGTTATTAATTGATCCATAAAATAGGATTTCAAAGCTTTTACCTGTGATTTTTCAGACTCAAGATATTCATAGGAAAGCGACAAAGCTTCGTCTAAACCTACAATATCATGAATACTTTCAGTTCCTGCACGGATGCCTCGTTCTTGCGTACCCCCCAGAATTTGCGGCTTCAACCCTGAATTTTTTCGAATATAAGCAAAACCAATCCCTTTGGGTCCATGAAATTTATGTGCACTCGCCGCTAAAAAGTCGAGAGGTATTTTTTGTAAATCAATCGGATAATGTCCAACAGATTGAACGGAGTCAGTATGAAACAGCGCGGCATTCGTTTGGCACAAATCAGCCACCTTTTGGAGGTCTAAAATAGTGCCTATTTCATTGTTGACATGCATCAATGAAACTAAGGTTTTTTGAGTTGATTTTAAAAGCGTTTCAAGATGATTATAATCAATCGTTCCATTGGATAACACCTCCACGTAACTGATGCTAATACCATATTCAATCGCTAATTGGGCAACCGTATGAAGCACTGCATGGTGCTCAATTTTAGTCGTGATGATATGCGTGACTTTCAAATCTCTTACAGCCGACTGAAGTACTAAATTATCCGCTTCGGTCCCACCCGCTGTAAACACTATTTCAGAAGCCAACGCATTAAAATGAGCTGCAATACGTTTGCGACAACTTTCGATAATAGATTTGGAAGAACGTCCAAAACCATGGGTTGAAGACGCATTTCCATAACAAGATTTTAAGACCGACGCCATTTTATCAATCACCTCATCTCTTACTTGTGTGGTCGCAGCGTTATCTAAATAAATTGAATCCATAAGCGTTCTCATTTGTCACAAATTTAATCAAATTAAATTATTGTCAAATAACTTTCAAACTAATTAACAAATCGGTTACTTTTGTATAAAATATGTTTGATATGCGATCCGTTTTAATTTTACTATTTAGTTGTAGTTTTTTTCTGTCCTGTGATGATGGGGATGTTCTTAATGTTGAATTTGATTTTGATCAAGACCTAACCCTTTGCGAAATCAACACCAATAGTTATATTTTATACGACACCAAAGAAGATCCTTTCGAATCCCTCACCCTTTTGTTTCCGAAGAATGCGACCTCCATGACTATTTTAAAACCTACAACTCCTGAAGAAATCACAGAAATGTCCCTCAATGGAAGCTCTGTTCGATTTGATTACCGAACCTATACAGATGATCCAACAGACTATATTTGTCAAGTAATTCCAGATGCCACAGTCTCTGTAATTCAAGGTTACAAGGTGAGTAGCGGCACCATTATATTTACGTCCACTTTTGAAGATGATGATAATGATGGCGTGCCAAACGCTCTTGAGTATGATGGCGATTACGATGGGGATGGCATTGATGATTATATAGACAATGATGATGATGGCGACAATGTGCTTACTTTAAATGAAAATCCAGACCCAAATGGTGATGGCGACTTATCAGATGCTCAAGATACCGATGGGGATGGAACTCCCGATTATTTGGACGATAATGATGACGGAGATGCCACGCCTACGCGTTTAGAAGATGAGAACAATAACGGTATATTGTCTGATGATATCTCTCCAGGAGAAACAGAGAATAAAAAAGCTCGGTATTTAGATCGAAACTATGAAGATGCGTATGTTGTGACGGCTGTAAATGCAAATAAATTTGACCGAACATATTCTATTAATATTTCCCTCGAAGATATTGACCTCACCCTTTTGGCAACTGATAATTTTTTCTTCGGAACTTATGAATACACAGAGACGTTAGAAGGCGGTTTGGACTGAAAAATATAAACCTCTGTTGCCCCTTGTCCGTATTTTTGGTAATTGGCATCATAATACTTTAAATTTTCGTACCGTTTAAAAAGGTATTGCAATTCTATTTTAAGGACTCCCTCCCCTACACCATGAATAAACACAATGCGTTGAATTCGTTTTTGGATCGCAAATTCTAAACGACGCTTAGCGGTTTCTAACTGTAAATTCAGCATTTCATGATTTTGCATCCCACGAGAAGATCGCACCAATTGATTGATGTGTAAATCCACTTCCATGGCAGGCTGTGCCCGTTCCTTCGTAGAGACTCTTGGGGGGTTCTGACGTTTTTTAGATTCTTTATCCGATAGTACACTTTCTAAAGAAGCGTTAGAAAACAGCGATCGATCCATAAGTTTATCTTGATTTATTTTCACCAATTCATGGGCTTCAAACACCAATTCAAATCCATTGGTAGTCGCCACCGTAATTTCGGAGCCTTCTATTTTAGTAATCGTGCCGGACAAATCATCATCCAATACAGCCACAGAATCATTGATTTTAAACTTCATTCTTCTTCATCATTTTCTATAAAAGAATCTTTTGATGGGCGGTCTTCAATCCCTTTTGATAACTGATATAAGGACAACATCAGTACGCTCAAACCACAAATTTGTAGCAGAATACTTGGTGTTTCTTGAAATTCAGAAACTAAAACCAAAGCGATTCCTAACACTAAACACAAATAATAAATAGATCGTTTGGACATGAGAGTTAACTTAGAAATCAAAATTACAGCTTTTGAATTAATGATAAATAGTAATATCTATTTTTTATTTCGAAAATAATTTTCTTAATTTGAGCCACCTACGATCAAACAGTCCATAAATGTCTCTAGAAAATTATATGATGCCTTGTCTTAGCAAAACACTTTTTGGGTTTGAATGCTTGGGATGTGGATTTCAAAGGTCCTTGGTTTTGATCTTAAGAGGCCATTTTCTTGAAGCGTTTTATATGTATGCCGCAATTTATCCTTTGTTGGTTCTTTTGATTTACTTAGTCATCACCCGATTTTATAAATTTAAAAACGATCAAAAAGGCATCAATTTATTGTCGATAGTATCCATCGCAACGATTTTACTAAGTTTCACCATTAAACAATTTTATAATTAAATATTTCTTCAATGAAAAAACAATTAAACACGACTCTCATTTATGTTCTCAGTATTTTCGGATTGCTATGTTGCTGCTTTGGTGGACTTGGGTTTTTAGTCTCGGGCCCCGCCTATTTAATCGCCAATAAAAAATTGAAGTCCGCGATAGAAAATCCAGACAACTATGAAGGTAATATTAATGCGATGAATACCGCCAAAACAATCGCATTAATTATACTGATTATTAATGTCTTATACTTTGCATACACTCTGTACATCTTTTTTACGGTTGGTTATGATGAAATTCATGGGAGATGGCGAGAAGCAATGGAAGCACTTGAAAACATTTAAATAATTATAGAGCAGCCCCTGTTTACTAGGGGTTCCTTAATTTATAATCAGTGTTAATTATAGACCAACCCTTGTGTTTTGAGACTTAATTATCAAGATTAACGTTTCATTAGGATAATTATGGATGATATTTTCCTAAATTTCGCCTACAAACTAACAACCAATTATATGACTCTTAAAACTATTCCAGAAGCGTTCAAAATTGACAGTCTTGTCAAACAAACTACTTATTTAGTAGATGGGGAATTAAAAGAATGGTCGGGCAAAATGACCGATGTTTATTCTACAATTTCATCAACGGATACTTATGAACCAACGCTGTTAGGAAGCGTTCCTGAACTCACCAAAACAGAGGCTTTCGAAGCTTTAGATTCTGCCTCTCAGGCTTACAACAATGGTCAGGGATTGTGGCCTACAATGAAAGTTGGCGATCGAATTGCTTGCATGGAAAAATTTGCTGAGCAAATGAAAACCAAACGCGACACGATTGTTAAATACTTGATGTGGGAAATTGGAAAAAACTTAGGAGATTCTGAAAAAGAATTTGACCGAACAGTCGACTATATATATGACACCATTGACGACTATAAACAGCTAGATAGAAATTCAGCTAAGTTTCAAAAACATTCTGGCGTTTATGCACACATCAGACGGGGCCCTATTGGCGTGGTTTTATGTTTAGGTCCCTACAACTATCCTTTAAACGAAACCTTTGCGTTGTTGATTCCTGCGCTTATTATGGGGAATACAACCGTTTTTAAACCTGCAAAATTAGGGGTATTATTATTATCACCGTTAATGGAAGCGTTCCAGAATAGCTTTCCAAAAGGGGTGGTAAACGTTCTTTATGGACGTGGCCGTGTGCTTGCTTCACCAATTATGGAAACTGGAAAAATTGATGTCTTAGCACTCATTGGTCACAGCAGTTCGGCCAATGCGCTACAAAATAGTCATCCAAAAGCCAACCGACTTCGATCGGTTTTAGGATTGGAAGCTAAAAATCCTGGAATTATTTTACCAGATGCTGATTTAGATTTAGCGATTAACGAATGTATTGCTGGCACCCTTTCTTTTAATGGACAACGTTGTACAGCGCTCAAAATATTGTATGTGCATGAAAGTATCTCAGAGGAATTTAACAAACGTTTCTGTGAAAAAGTAGATGCACTTAAATTTGGAAATCCTTGGGAGGACGGTGTTAAATTAACCCCACTTCCTGAACCAAACAAACCCTCATATATTCAAGGTCTTATTGAAGACGCACAGTCTAAAGGGGCTAAAATATTAAATTCAAAAGGAGGCGAAGTTTCTGATAATTTTATATTTCCAGCAGTCCTTTATCCAGTCACCAAGGACATGGAGGTTTACAAAGAAGAACAATTTGGACCCGTCATTCCAATCATTACATTTACCGATGTTCAACAAGTATTGGATGATATGGCAGAATCTAATTATGGACAACAAGTGAGTGTTTTTGGAGAAGATGCAGACACTTTAGCGCCATTATTTGATGTACTCGTCAACCTTGTATGCCGAGTAAACTTAAACAGTTCATGTCAACGTGGACCCGATGTATTTCCATTTACAGGAAGAAAAGATTCTGCATTTAGCACCTTAAGTGTTCGTGATGCATTGCGATCGTTCTCTATACGAACTTTTGTCGCGACAAAAGAGAATGATGCTAATAAAACCATTTTAAAAGCGCTGTTAGAATCTAACAAGTCTAACTTTGTCAGTACAGAATATTTATTATAAAGTAAATTCTAGTAATGAACTATTAACGATCAATTCCTACTAAATTTTAGTAGGAATTTTTTTTTTAGTACATTTAAAATTATTAATGCTCCAAACGCAACAACCTACTGTTCTTTATTTTTCTGGAATAGCGTTGTGTATGGGGTTCAAACCCTTATCTATGAAAACACGCTTAGTTAGTGCCCCTATTTTCACCCTCTGTTTAATAAGTCTAATTAGCGCTTGCTTTGGAGGCATCGGACTTATTTTTTCTATCATTGGCTTTTACATGGCTCATAAAAAAATCAAACAAGCGCAGCAAAATCCCTTGGGATATTCAGGTTCTTTGGAAACCATGAAGTTGGCAAAAATTGCGACCCTAATTACATTCGCTGTGAACCTGTTTTATATCGGATACACTGCCATTTGGATATCAAATCATGGATATGAAGCCTTCCAAGACCGATGGCTAAATATGCTATTTTTAAGGTAATCGCTTTATATAGCAGAGAACTGTTTAGTTTTTAATAAATTTAAGAGTTGTTGGTTGACCATTGTCAAGAATCACAGACATCGCATAGATACCTGGACTTAGTGCAGACGTATTAAATTTAATTTTTTTGTTCTGGATAAGAGACTCCACCGTGGCGACCATACGTCCCGACATATCAAAAACTTTAAGAACTGCTTGTTGGCTTTGCGTATTTTTGATTTGAATATTTAATAGATTGTTAACTGGGTTTGGATACATGCTAATTGTTTGAGCCGCTGTGGGCGCTTCACTTGACAATGGCGTTTCTTGATACACTTCGACATAGTCAATCTCCATCGTGTCATTAGTGAAATTAGTGGCTATTGGGCCCCCTAAATCTCCTCCCATGGCCACATTTAGTAAAATGTAAAACTCTTGATCAAAAGGTGAAAAAACATCTATTTGATTGACTAAATTTTGGTCCATGTATATTTTCATGGATTCTGGCGTCCAAACTAAAGAGTAAATGTGCCAATTTTGAGAGGTGTCCACATTCGTGGTTGGTATGCCAGCAGTATTCATTTTTTTTCCATCTCCATTATTCCAATGCCAAGTTCCTAAAATTTCGGTTTTTGCAATATTAGGTTCCATGATGTCAATTTCACCACAATAGGGCCAAGCAGAATCTCCAAATTCTCCAGACCAAAATCCGCCCGTTTCTGTAATGTTTTTTCCTAGCAACCAAATGGCTGGCCAAGAGCCCGCAACAGAGGGTAATTTCGCACGCACTTCCACGCGTCCATACTTAAAAGCAAACTTAGAATTCAAGCGAGCCGAAGTGTATTGTTTGGTAGTCCCCTGATCCGGAAACGATTCCTTTATTGCTTTTATTTTTAATGTGTTTCCACTTACATAAGAATTTTCTTCTCGATCTGTATAAGCCTGCTGCTCATTATTTGCCCATGAATTCCCATTAATTATAAATTGGGTTTGATGAAACCATTTAGAGTCATCAACCGCTCCATCCTCATCAAAATCATCCGACCAAACGAGATAATCGTAGACAGGTTCAGTACTTTCAGTATTAAAATGAATCACATCATCAATATAAGCGACGACTAAATCCGTATTGTCTTCTCCATTGACCTGAATCACAACTCTGTTAAAATCGGTTCTATCAACTGGAGGTCCTGTATTATTATCAAAATTTGAATACGTCCCTGTTTCAAAGTTAAAGATCACTTCCTGCCACTGATCCAATACAATATCTTTAATAATCTCTGACTGCGTGGTCCATTTTTCACCTAGTAAGTTGTTTTGAAGTTTCAAAGACACTTGATTGTTTTGACTTCCAGTAATTCCGGAAGATGGCACATAAATTTTTAAACTAAATGAGTTTGTTTCACTTAGATCAAAATTTGGAGAAACATCAAACCCAACATTTGCATACGATCCTCCTGCATCTGTATATTTTAAAACAGTGTTAGAAGTGTTTATCGTTTCTTTGAAGGGGTTTGAAAAACTCGTTTCCATCACTAAATTATCTTCATACCAAGTTGAGATTGTTCCAGCCCCTTCAAAATCATCTTGTATGATTTGGGTATGTATTGAAATTGAAAATAGGATACTGATTAAAAAAAAGAATTGACGCATTAAATAGGTGTTAAAGTTGATTAAATTAATTATCAAAAATAAATGAAAATTATTTAAAACACTTGTTGATTGTTTACTATTTCATGCCCAAAAACAAAAAACACCCCAGTCTGGAGTGCTTTTAAATAATAAATTGGTATTTGTTTTAAAAACCTACTTAGTTTCAAAATTCTTTAATGAATTGGTAATAATATTTACACAGTCAATCAACTGATCTTCGGTCATGACCAATGGAGGTGCAAAACGAATGATGTTTCCATGAGTTGGTTTTGCCAACAGACCATTATCTCTAAGGTCTAAACAAATGTTCCAAGCGGTATCGCTGTCCTCGTGGTCATCAATGACAATTGCATTTAGCAACCCTTTTCCTCTAACCAGTTTTACAATTTTACTCTTCGAGATATAATCATTTAAAAGAGACCTAAATAGCTTACCAAGGCGATCTGCATTTTCGGTGAGCTGCTCATTTTTAACAACGTCCAATGCTGCCATTGCAACCGCCGCCGCAATTGGATTTCCTCCAAAAGTACTGCCGTGAGATCCCGGAGTGATGACGTTCATAATGGCATCATTTGCTAATACAGCGGACACAGGATAGACTCCGCCACTCAATGCTTTTCCAAGAATTAATATATCTGGTTTTGTTTCTGGTGTTCCAGAACAATCTTTTTTAATACAATCACAATTCCCACAAGTGGCCAATAAGCGGCCTGTACGCGCAATTCCTGTTTGTACTTCATCCGCGATGAACAATACATTATACGCCTCACACAATGCTTTTGCTTTGGCTAAATAACCTTCTGTTGGCACATATACGCCAGCTTCTCCTTGTATGGGTTCTACTAAAAAACCAGCAACATTAGGATTGTTTTTTAAAGTAGCTTCGAGTGCTTCCGTATCATCGTATGGGATTTTTATAAATCCATCTGTAAAGGGGCCAAAATTAGCACGAGCGACGGGATCATTTGAAAATGAAATAATGGTAGTGGTTCGTCCATGAAAATTATTTTCACAAACAATAATCTGTGCCTCGTTTTCAGGAATTCCTTTAACTTCATACGCCCATTTACGCGAAATTTTGACAGCCGTTTCAACCGCTTCAGCTCCCGTATTCATGGGTAACACTTTGTCAAACCCAAAGTAATTGGTGACATACTCTTCGTAAGGCCCTAACTTGTCGTTATGAAAGGCACGAGACGTTAAGGTCAGAGTTTGAGCTTGCGCAATCATCGCATTTACAATAGCTGGATGACAATGCCCCTGATTAACAGAAGAATACGCAGATAAAAAATCGTAGTAGCGCCTTCCTTCTACATCCCATACATAAACGCCTTCTCCTTTTGTCAAAACGACTGGAAGTGGGTGGTAGTTGTGAGCCCCATATTGGTTCTCTAAATTGATTGCTTCTTGTGATGTAATTGAATCTAAAATAGCCATTTTAGTAATAGTTTGAAATGATAAAATAACTATTCCTTCTTAGTGGAGAGAAATCATCCATAATCTGATGCAATATAGTGAGATTTTTAGTCATAAAATTAAGGAGTCGCTAAAATTCATTTGTTTAATTGGTGTGTGAAGAAAATGTGACTTTTTATGTATACATGTGTCAAATAAGTTGAAACCTACTTAAAGGTTAAATTTAATTCAAATCTAAACAACACTATTATGGACGATGTTATCGACAGTACAAAAGAATTAGGAACAAAATTATGGGAAAGTTTTAGCTATTTCATGAACGAAATTGGTCAATTTGTACCCAAATTAATTGGAGCACTCCTCTTTTGGTTTATAGGGCGTATCATCGCGAAACTTTTGAGAAGACTCGTGATTAAAGGCGCCAAACTTATTAAAATTGATGTCATTGCAGAGAAAGTCAAGTTAGATGAAATGTTAGAGCAAATTGGAATCAAACATAATTTTTCTACAATCATTGGGAACCTTATTTATTATGTATTATTGTTAGTCGTTTTATTAACGGTCTTTGATATATTAGGTCTTGAAATGGCAAAAGATTTATTCAATAACGTCATTGGGTTAATTCCAGATATATTTATCTCAATTGTCTTGTTTGTTTTTGGTATGTTCTTAGCAGATTTAGCAAAAGATTTTATCACTGGACGTTTAAACAATATGAATATAGAACAAGGCGGAATGATTGGTTCTGTTGCTAAATTTGGAATTCTATTAATAGTATTTTCAATGATATTATCTCAATTAAATATTGGAAATGATTTAGTTTCTAAACTGACTCAATATTTGTTTGGAGCCATTGCTCTGGGTTTAGCCATTGCCATTGGATTAGGAGGAAAAGATGCTGCAAAAAGCTTTTTTGACAAACTAACTAAAAAATAAAATTAGCTAAAAATTAGCAAACTATTATTTTTAATGCTGCTCTCTATGGGCAGCATTATTTTTTGCCTTACTTTTGCGGCATGGGTAGACGAAATAAAAATAAAGTATTTACAAATCTAGAAGTGATTGATGCAGGTGCAAAAGGCAAAACGATTGCCAAAGCGCCAGACGGAAAAGTGGTATTTTTACCAAATGCCGTCCCAGGAGATGTTGTAGATGTACAAACATTCAAACAAAGGACTGGGTATTACGAAGGAAAAGCAACCGTTTTTCATAAATTATCAGATAAACGCACCGAACCCGCTTGCGAACATTTTGGAACTTGTGGGGGTTGCAAATGGCAACACATGGATTATTCGTACCAACTTTTTTATAAAGAAAAGGAAGTTGTAAATAACCTAATGCGCATCGGACATCTTGAATTACCAGAAATAACACCAATTTTAGGCTCTAAAGATCAATACTTTTATCGCAATAAAATGGAATTTTCGTTTAGTGACAGTCGTTGGTTAACCGTTGATGAAATTGCTTCCACCGAGGATTTAGGGGACCGTAATGCCTTAGGATTTCATATCCCTGGTATGTGGGATAAAATATTGGATGTCAAAAAATGCTGGCTTCAAGGCGATCCTTCTAACGCTGTCAGAAATGCAGTTAAAGAGTTCGCATTAGAACACCATATTCCTTTCTTTAATACCCGTCAACAAACAGGTGTTTTAAGAACCTTGATGATTCGAAATACAAGCATTGGAGAATTGATGATCGTAATTCAATTTTTTAAAGAAGATGAAACAAATAGAATCGCCCTTTTAGAGCATTTAAAAACAACCTTTCCAGAAATCACATCCTTACAATACATCATTAATGGCAAAGCTAATGATACTATATACGATCAAGAAGTGGTATGCTATGCAGGTCGAGATCATATTTTTGAAGAGATGGAAGGCCTACGATTTAAAATTAATGCCAAATCATTTTATCAAACCAACTCCGATCAAGCATATAACTTATACAAAATAACACGTGATTTTGCGGGTCTTACAGGCAAGGAATTGGTATATGACTTATACACCGGAACCGGAACTATTGCACAATTTGTAGCTAAAAAGGCATTGAAAGTTATTGGAGTAGAATCAGTTCCAGATGCGATAAATGCTGCTAAAGAAAATGCAGTATTAAATCAAATTGATAATGTTGATTTTTTTGTGGGTGACATGAAAAATGTTTTTAACAGAGAGTTTATCGACACCCACGGACATCCAGATGTGATTATTACAGACCCTCCTAGAGATGGAATGCACAAGGATGTGGTTGCCCAAATACTAGAAATTGCGCCGGAAAAAATTGTTTATGTGAGTTGTAACAGTGCTACTCAAGCAAGAGATCTTGCGTTGTTAGATTCCGTGTATAAAATAAGTAAAACTCAAGCCGTTGATATGTTTCCACAAACACATCACGTAGAAAATGTTGTACTTTTGGAAAAACGTAACGCTTAACTAAATCCTATGAAGAAGTGTTTTCTTTTATTAATTCTAATCATTTGTAGTTGTGAAAAAGACGACGTATGTTCGGAAAACGCACCAACCACCCCCCGATTAGTGATTGAGTTTTATGATATTACCGCCCCTGAAAAAACCAAAATTGTACCAGGGCTAAAAGCTTTTGGAATCGATGAAACTAATGAGATCGTTGAAATAATTAATGAAACCGTTTTGAATCGAACGATCCTTACAGTTCCGCTCGACATAAACAATACACAGACTCAGTTTAAACTTTATGAACGTTATGATCTTAAGGATGCTGTTGTAAACGGAAATCCCGATATTATAACCATTACCTACAACATTGAAAAGGTTTATATTTCAAAGGCTTGTGGATACAGTAACAACTTTGAGATACAAACTTTTAGTATCACTGAAGACAGTAGCCTTTGGATGGATAATTCAGAAATCATACTTAATCAAATTACAAATGAAAATGATATCCATGTCAAAATATTTCATTAGCCTTTTTCTCGTTTTAGTTTCTGGCATTCATTTGCAGGCGCAAGAGGAAAACACTCAGGAAACAGACAGCATCGTCATCATGCATCAATATGGTTTACGTCTAGGAACTGACTTAAGTAAATTGGCGCGAACTTTCCTAGAAACCGATTATTCGGGCTTTGAAATTAATGGGGATTATCGCCTCACCGAACGAGTCTATCTTGCCGGTGCATTCGGCTCCGAAGAACGCACAACAGAAACTGACTATTTAAACTCGACGGCGACCGGATCCTATTTTAAAGGCGGTTTTGATATTAATTTGTATGACAATTGGGCTGGAATGGAAAATTTGATTTATTCTGGAGTACGCTTTGGGTTTTCTAACTTTCATCAAACTCTAAACAGTTACACAATTTATGATGTGAACAGTTTAACCTGGGGCCCAAAAAGCAGTAGTGAAAGTGAGAAATTTTCAGGCCTAACAGCAGGTTGGATTGAAGTTTTATTAGGATTTAAAGCCGAGGTTTTAAACAACCTGTTTTTAGGTTTTAATGTGCAAATCAAAAGGCGAATTTTTGAGACTGAGCCAGAAAATTTTGAAAACCTATACATCCCTGGGTTTGGGCGTACCTTTGACAGCGGGAATTTTGGGGTCGGATTTGGTTACAACGTCAGTTACCTAATACCTCTATATAAAAAAGCTAAGAAGTAATTGTTTTAATAGGGCGCTTTTCAAACGTACCGCCGCAATTAGGACACTTGTTTTTAAGAATGGTTTCAACACAGCTGCTACAAAACGTACATTCGTAAGCACAAATCATCGCTTCCCCACTATCTGGTAGTAATGCTTTGGTACAGTGCTCACAAACAGGACGCATTTCTAACACGATTATCTAATTAGCTTTTTATATTTGATTCGTTTTGGCATTAAATCGCCACCTAATCGTTGCTTTTTATTTTCTTCATATTCACTAAAACTCCCTTCGTAAAAGTAGACTTCAGAATTTCCTTCAAACGCAAGAATATGGGTACAAACACGATCTAAAAACCAACGGTCGTGACTAATCACTACCGCACAGCCCGCGAAATTTTCGAGACCTTCTTCCAAAGCTCGTAAGGTGTTTACATCCAAATCATTGGTTGGCTCATCTAAAAGCAGCACATTGCCTTCTTCTTTGAGGGTCATTGCTAAATGTAATCGGTTACGTTCCCCACCAGAAAGCATATTTACTTTTTTATTTTGTTCACTCCCAGAAAAATTAAAACGACTTAGGTAAGCACGAGAATTTACTTGCCTCCCTCCCATCATAATTAACTCTTGTTCATCACTAAAATTCTGCCATATAGATTTTTCAGGATCAATGTTAGAATGACTTTGATCTACATAAGCGATTTTAGCAGTTTCACCGACTTTAAAACTTCCTTTGTCTGAGTTTTCTTCCCCCATAATCATTCGGAAAATAGTGGTTTTACCTGCGCCATTGGGTCCAATAATTCCAACAATACCCGCTTGTGGGAGATTAAAATTTAAATTGTCATATAATAATTTATCATCATAGGCCTTGCTAACGCCTTCTGCTTCAATAACATTGGTTCCTAAACGAGGGCCATTAGGAATGTATATTTCTAATTTTTCATCAAGTTGCTTTTGATCTTGATTCATTAATTTATCGTAGCTATTCAAACGTGCTTTTTGCTTCGTTTGACGGCCTTTGGCCCCTTGTCGGACCCATTCGAGTTCGCGTTCTAATGTTTTTTGACGTTTAGAAGCGGTTTTGCTTTCTTGAGCTAAACGTTTTGATTTTTGATCTAACCATGACGAATAATTTCCTTTCCAAGGAATCCCTTCACCACGATCCAATTCTAAAATCCAACCCGCAACATTATCCAAGAAGTAACGGTCATGCGTTACCGCAATGACGGTCCCTTTATATTGCGCTAAATGATGTTCTAACCAATGAACCGATTCTGCATCCAAGTGGTTTGTAGGCTCATCTAACAATAAGACATCAGGTTCTTGTAGTAGCAAGCGACAAAGGGCTACACGTCGGCGTTCACCTCCAGATAAAACGGCAATTTTTTTAGAACCATCAGGGGTTCTTAAGGCGTCCATCGCAATTTCTAATTTTGTATCTAACTCCCAAGCATTTGCAGCATCAATTTGATCTTGCAATTCCGCTTGACGGTTCATCAACTTTTCCATTCTATCGGCATCAGAATATACTTCTTCTAACCCAAACATGTCATTGATTTTATTATATTCATCTAAAATTGCAACTGTTTCTGCAGCACCTTCACGCACAATTTCCATCACTGTTTTAGACTCGTCTAATTTTGGTTCTTGTTCTAAGTAGCCTACCGAGTAATCTTGTGAAAAAACCACATCCCCTTGGTAGTTTTTATCAACTCCAGCAATAATTTTAAGTAAGGTTGATTTACCAGATCCGTTGAGTCCTAAAATTCCAATTTTAGCCCCATAAAAAAAACTAAGGTATATGTTTTTTAAAACTGGCGTGTTTGCACTTTGGTAGGACTTCGTCACACCCGACATTGAAAAAATTATTTTTTTATCATCACTCATTATACACGACCTTTTAAAGCATTAAACACCCAAGCATTTGCAAAAAACCCAATTCCTACAGCAGCAAAGCCCCATCCTGCTACCTCATTATATCTAAAAGCGCCTAATGCGATTAAAGATATTCCTGTGAATATCATTATATATGTGGCCCAAGCCAGTACTGTGTTTTTATTCATTGCCATAATTAAAATTTTTATAATTGCAAATATCGTTAATTTGAGTGTAACTTGTTTAGCTTTCATTGAAAGTTACAGGAACTTCAATAAATAAGAGCTGTGAATCTTCTGAAGCTTCGATTTTAAAGTCATCTGTTTCAGAAATACCCACCGCATCTCTCGATTGTAATTGTGTTGTGTCAATTTTTGAGGCTCCATAAATCTGCATCACATAAACCCCATGATGCGATGATTTCACAGGATAGTCAAACGATGTATTCGCAGCTAAATTTAGTCTGGAAATTTGTGCATCCTGATGAATTTTCAAACTCTTGTTAGCAGTTCCTTCATCAATCGATGCCACTAAAACTTGAAGCTCCCCATCGGATAAGGGTTCAAAATAGTGTTGATCATATCTTGGCGTGACATTATTTTTATTGGGTAGAATCCAAATTTGAAATAAACTTAAAAACTCTGAAGCCGATCCGTTTATTTCTGAATGCTGAATCCCTGTACCAGCAGACATCACTTGAACTTCACCTGCTTTGACTTCTTCCCAAACATTTCCCATAGAATCTTTATGTTTCAAAAGACCCGATAATGGAATGGTGATAATTTCCATATTGTCATGTGGATGCGTCCCAAATCCCATACTGGGTGCTATTAGATCATCATTTAAAACTCTTAGGGCACCAAAATTCATTTTTTCTGGATTATAATAATTCGCAAAACTAAAGGAATGGTTTGCCTGTAACCAGCCATGATTTGCGGATCCTCTAGAAGTAGCACTATGGAAAATTAATTTCATTTATAAATATATTTATAATTGTTCGTTAAACAAAAACTTGAAACCAAAGAATATTGTTATTTTTGTTCCACAAATATAAGAGTCATGGATTTAAACTTCAACAAAAACGAAGATTATAATAAACTACTCGTAAGGGATCTTAACAAGCGTTTAGCTTCTGTTAAATTGGGTGGTGGAGCCTCCAAAATTACAAAAGAACACACAAAAGGTAAGTTAACCGCTCGAGAACGTATTGATTATTTATTAGATCCAAAATCCAAATCCATTGAAATTGGAGCCTTTGCTGGCGATAAAATGTATGAATCACACGGTGGCTGTCCTTCGGGTGGTGTAGTTGTTAAAATTGGCTATATCAAAGGGAAACAATGCATTGTGGTTGCCAATGATGCCACGGTAAAAGCGGGTGCTTGGTTTCCAATCACGGCTAAAAAAAACCTCCGAGCTCAAGAAATCGCCATAGAAAATAAATTACCCATTATTTATTTGGTAGATTCTGCGGGTGTTTACTTGCCATTACAAGACGAAATATTCCCTGATAAAGAACACTTTGGACGAATTTTTAGAAACAATGCACAAATGAGTAGTATGGGAATCACTCAAATTTCGGCCATCATGGGCAGTTGTGTGGCTGGTGGCGCCTATTTACCCATTATGAGTGACGAAGCCATTATTGTTGATAAAACGGCCAGTATTTTTTTAGCAGGAAGTTATTTAGTAAAAGCAGCGATTGGTGAGTCTATTGATAATGAAACACTTGGCGGTGCAACTACCCACTGCGAAATTAGTGGTGTAACCGACTATAAAGCAAAAGATGATGCCGATGCACTCGACAAAATCAAATCCATTATGGATAAAATAGGAGATTTTGATTTAGCAGGCTATAACAAAAAAAAACCTAAAAATCCCAAAGAAAATCCTGAAGAACTTTTTGGAATTCTTCCAAAATCAAGAGCAGATCAATATGATATGTATGAAATTATCAAACGGTTGGTTGATGGCTCTGAATTAGAAGAATACAAAGCTGATTATGGAAAAACAATCATTACAGGCTATGCACGCATAGATGGCTGGGCCGTTGGGATTGTTGCTAATCAGCGTAAATTAGTCAAAACATCGACTGGAGAAATGCAGTTTGGAGGGGTCATATACAATGACAGTGCCGATAAATCCACTCGCTTTATCGCAAACTGTAATCAGAAAAAAATACCCTTAGTTTTCATACAAGATGTCACCGGATTTATGGTGGGCAGTAAAAGTGAACACAGTGGCATTATAAAAGATGGTGCGAAGATGGTCAATGCAGTCAGTAATAGTGTGGTGCCAAAATTTACAGTTATTATAGGAAATAGCTACGGCGCAGGAAATTATGCGATGTGCGGAAAGGCCTATGACCCACGACTGATCGTTGCTTGGCCAAGTGCCGAATTAGCTGTGATGAGTGGAAACAGCGCTGCAAAAGTATTGTTACAAATCGAGAAAGCCTCTCTAAAGAAAACTGGTGAGACCATTACACCCGAAAAAGAAGCTGAATTATTCGATAAAATTAAAGCGCGCTACGATGATCAAGTATCTCCTTATTATGCTGCTGCTAGACTATGGACGGATGCCATCATTGATCCTACTGATACACGTGATTGGATTAGTATGGGGATTGAAGCCGCTAACAATGCACCAATTAAAAAAGCATTCAATATGGGGGTGACGCAGGTTTAATTTGAAGGAGCGTTTCCTGACGCTTTATCTTTCCAGATAAAGTTTCCTTAAATTGATCTATATAATAAACATGCTTTGGCCGTTTTATTGGATCTATAGTATCAAAATTTAAAGTGTCATAAGGAGATAAACGTTCTATGACCATCACCACAACCTCACCTAACTTATCATCTTTTAGAGACGATACAAAAAAACGTTCTTCAATAAACCCTTCGAGTTGTTGCTCTAATTGTTCCGGGGATATTTTAATACCTCCCGAATTAATAATCGAATCATACCGACCTATCCATTCAAAAGAAGTTTTAGAAATCAGTTTTACAATATCATTTGTTTGAATGGGAGTTGAAACTAATTCGGGTGCCTCAATACTTAAACAACTACGTGAATCTACCTTGATAGAAACTGAAGGAAACACTTCAAAAAACGAAAGTGTAGATCTTATTTTCTTAACCGCAATATGACTCACGGTTTCAGTCATCCCAAAAGTTTCATAACAATTTGCCGATGAATTATTTAATTTAATTCTCAAAGTATTGGAAAGTTTTGCACCGCCAACAATGAGTGTTTTTATCTGATGTAAATGTTGAATTGAATTTTCAAGCTGCAAGGGGACCATCGCACAAAAATCATACGATTTAGACACGGATTTTAAGGGAGTCGAACTCGGCTCGACTACCTCTAATTCTAAACCTAAAACATAGGCTCTCACAAACATCATTTTAGCAGCGATATAGGAGTATGGCAAACATGACAAAGCGGAGTTTCCAGGCCGTAATTTAAAGTAATCTCCTGTCGCAATGGCAGAATTAACCATCGCTTGTTTGGACATTAAAATCTTTTTTGGAGTGCCGGTTGACCCCGAAGTTTGAAGCGTAATGTCTGAATTTGAATCAATCCATTGGTGAATAAAAAGCCCTATAGGTTCTTGAAAGCCCTCTCCTACTTTGATATACCGATCAGCAAGGGTTGACAACCCTAAATTATCATAAAAAATGCCGTTCAATTTGAACGAGGCATGTGGTTGACTGTATGTTCTTTTTCGATTCAACGCTTTATAAATAGTGATTTGCTTAATTAATCGTCTTTTAGTACGGAGCCTGTTAATTTTTCTTTCCAGTTGGTCCATTTATAGACTTTTGCGAAAATGTAAATTAGAATCGGATATATAATTAATACGGAGGTAAATATTTCAACCGATCCAATATCTGGATCTGAAATATCCCTAAGAATCGAATTGGTTTGAAACGCGGTCCAATCTGCAGTAACTAAAAGGGCTGTGAATAAGTTATTCGCTGCATGAAATCCTAAGGCTAACTCCATCCCTTCATCCATCAAGGTGATAATTCCTAAAAAGAATCCTGTTCCAATATAATGTACTAATAAGATGTATCCCAATTTTTCAATTTCTGGGTTGGCAATATGAAGGAGTCCAAACGAAACCGAGGTCACCACCAAAGGCACCCATTTATTTTTACATAACACCCCAATGCCTTGCATCAGATAGCCTCTAAATAGATATTCTTCAAAACTAGTTTGAAGCGGGACTAAAACAATAGCAATGACTGCTAAGGTTAAAAATGGAACCAATTTAAAATTATACACATAATCCTCTGGTGACATCAAATAATCAACTAGGACCAGTCCACTTGAAATAATTCCCCAAAATAAGAATGAGAACCAAAAACGTTTCCAATCAATTTTTGATCTGGATGTTGTTAAACTTTTTATAGATTGTTTGTGTAAAAATTTCGCCACAAAAAATACGCCTGCAAGGCCAACGGCGAATGACAAAAGCATGAGGAATAAGTTCAAATTAGACTCTAAAAGTCCCATCATTTCATTCATATCTAATTTCGAAAGATCCATTCCGGCCTCCACTGCTTTGGCAATTAAAGCGACTGTATAAGGAATTTGACCTAAAGTGACCGCAATGACAATGATGAGGACGCCTATGAGGTATAGCCACCAGTCGTGTTTGATATTAAATGCTTGTTTGATATACATAAATTAAAATTTTAAATTCCACGTTGTTTTTAAATCATAAAATAATTGACCCGAGTTGACCATTAAGGGCGCTTGAATGTTATTGTTAAACAAACCGCCTGTTCCTAACCCCTGAGGAAGCGGACTTTTTAGTCCATAGGTCCATTGCGCAATCGCGTTCAATCCAATGTTACTTTCTAATGCACTAGTCACCCACCACCCAATAGAATTTGATGTTGCTAAGTTAATCCATTCTTGACTGCCACCAAAACCGCCGACGAGTGTCGGTTTCAGGATTATATATTGAGGGTTGATCGTTTCTAGTAACAGCTGTTTTTTTAGTAGTGGAAATACTCCAATCAGCTCTTCGTCCAATGCTATAGGCAATGGTGTTTGAGCACATAATCTAGCCATTTCTTGAGGTTGACCCTGTTGAATTGGTTGCTCAATTGAATGTAAGCTATATTCTGAAAGTCGTTTTAATTTTTCTAAGGCTTCATCTGGTTTGAAAGCGCCATTAGCATCCACACGTATTTCGATGGTTTGCGCATCAAATTCGGTTCGGATAGATTTTATAAGTTCGAGTTCACTCTGAAAATCGATGGCACCAATTTTAAGTTTTAAACATGAAAAACCATCCTTAAGTTTATCCTTAATTTGCTGTTTCATCTGGTGAGCATCGCCCATCCATATCAAACCATTAATAGGGATTGAGTCCTGACCTCTGGTAAAATCTGACGGAAATAATTCAAAAGAGTCCTTCTGTTTTAGTGATAAAAAAGCCATTTCTAATCCAAATTGAATCGAGGGAAACTCTACTAGATTACTTAGTAAAACCGCAAGACCTAAATTGATGTTTTGACATACCCAACTAAGTTTTTCTTCAAAATCGTCACGGTCATCAATGCTCAATCCTCTAAACATTCCACACTCTCCAATCCCTTTTAAAGAATCCGCTTCAAGTTGGATAAACCAAGTGTCTTTGTAAGTTAAAACCCCACGAGACGTACCGCTTGCTTGTTTAAATTGAAGTTGGTATTTAAAGAAATTTGCCTGCATCTAAGGAATTGAAAAAATTGAATTAATTAATTTACAAGTTAAAAATTATAGGTTTGTCTCTATAAAAGTGAGACGCTAAACAGCAGTGCTAGACCAAATGTTGAAAGCGCCAAAACTTTGAGTTGAGGGTCATAATTTTTAGGATCCTCTATTTTGCGAATACTAATGAGGTGAATCCCTAAGGGAACGAAAGCAACTAGAACTAAAAAGATTGAATTATCGGCATAAAAAAACGAATAAACTCCCATTAGAACCATCGCAATAACCACTAAAAATTGATGATATATTTTAGACCGATTAAAACCTAAATAGCCTGCTAAGGTGTGCTTGTTTGATAATTTGTCAGATACTAAATCACGCATATTGTTCAAGTTGAGCACCCCAGCACTTAAAAGTCCGATCGAACTCGCCGGCAAGAGCATTAAAAAATCAAGTTGTTTGGAATATAAAAAATAGGTTCCTAAGACACTAAGCCAACCAAAAAACAAAAAGACCATTACATCACCCAATGCTTTATATCCGTAGGCAGAAGCCCCAACCGTATATTTAATTGCTGCCACAATCGCTAAAATTCCAAGAATGATGAACACCAATGACGTTAAAAATTGATCAGCTCCAAAAGCTTGATAGATTAGAGTCACAACTAAAATGAGACAAATAACAACATTAATAACAATCGAATTTCGCATCTGTTTTGGACTGATGATACCACTTTGTAAGGCCCGTTCTGGACCAATACGATTTTCATTGTCAGTACCTTTAACACCATCGCCATAATCGTTTGCAAGATTAGATAGAATCTGTAAACTTAAAGTTGTTATGATAGTTAAAACAAATACCGTTTGATTAAAAAACCCCTCTGAATAAGCAACTCCGGACCCTAGTATAGCTCCTGAAATTGACAGTGGCAATGTTCTGAGTCGACAGGCAGAAATCCATGCTTTTAATTTTCTCATACTATGGAATCCATTTTTTTTCAAAATTTGGGGGGCGTTTTTCCAAAAAGGCATCTCGGCCTTCTTTAGCTTCGTCGGTCATATACGCTAATCGGGTTGCTTCCCCTGCAAATACTTGCTGTCCTACCATACCATCATCGGTAAGGTTCATGGCAAACTTGAGCATTTTAATCGATATTGGAGATTTTGCTAAAATTTCTTGCGCCCACTCATAGGCCGTTGCTTCTAAATCTGCATGCGGGACCACCGCATTAACCATACCCATATCAAACGCTTCTTGGGCGTTATAATTTCTTCCTAAGAAAAATATTTCTCTGGCTTTTTTCTGTCCTACCATTTTAGCTAAGTAGGCAGATCCATAGCCACCATCGAAACTGGTAACATCGGCATCTGTCTGCTTAAAAATAGCATGTTCTTTACTCGCTAGCGTCAAATCACAAATCACATGTAAACTATGACCGCCCCCAACAGCCCAACCTGGCACAACTGCAATGACCGCTTTTGGCATGAACCGAATAAGACGTTGAACTTCTAGAATATTTAAGCGGTGGTACCCATCATCGCCTACATAGCCTTCGTGACCACGGGCTTTTTGATCGCCGCCACTACAAAATGAATAAATGCCATCTTTTGGAGAAGGACCTTCAGCACTTAATAAAACCACACCAATGCTTGTATCTTCATTTGCATCATATAACGCTTGGTATAATTCAAGGGTCGTTTTTGGTCTAAAAGCATTTCTAACCTCAGGGCGATTAAATGCAATACGGGCTACGCCATTACATTTTTTATAGGTAATATCTTCATATTCATTAACAGTTTTCCATTGTATACTAGGCATGAAAGTACAGTTTTATGTGGTTAAATAAATACCATCTAATTCAATTCGAATTTGACGTTGTTTGTAAAGAGTTCCAACTGCTTTTTTGAAGCTTTTCTTACTCATTTGAACTACTGATTTAATCGCTTCTGGTGATGATTTATCGGTTAGTTTCAAACAACCGTCTTCGTTGTTTTCCAAAAACTCTAATATCGCTTGAGCATTTGGCTCAATATTTCGATACCCAATTTTATCGAGTGTGATATCTAATTTATTACCTGGACGAATTTTTTTCACTATTCCTTTTAACTTATCACCAATACTAAGATCTTTAAATAAATCTTGATTAAAAATTAAGCCTAAATGAGATTTATTTACAATGACATTCATTCCTAAATCAGAGGGGTGAGATACGATCAAATCAACTTCATCGAAAGCGAGTACTGAAAGTTCTTTATTATCTAAAAAACGATTTGTTTTACTCGAAGCTACTAAGCGCTCAGAAGTTTCATCTAAATAACAATACACCAAATACCAGCCACCAGCTTTCATTGGAAATGCTTGCTCTCTGAAGGGACAAAATAGTTCTTTAACTAATCCCCAATCTAGAAAGGCTCCAAATTCGTTAACAGAGTTACAACGAAGCAATGAGAATTCTCCTTTTTTAATGTAAGGATGATCCGTCACAGCGACCAATCGTTCTTCATTATCTAAATAGACAAAAACCTCAATGGTATCATCTATTTCAAATGTATCGGGGACATATCGATTTGGAAGTAAAACCTCTTGATCTTCGCCATCTCCCAAAAACAATCCTGGTTCTGTATCTCTTAGAATTGTAAGCGTATTGTAGTCTCCTATGTGTATCATGCCACAAAGGTAAGAATAATAGAGGGAGAAAATAAAAAAAGCGTCACAACAAATTGTGACGCTAAAGAATTAGATTTAATGGGATATTAATACACTGATTCTTTTCCAAAATGCTTAACCAATAAATAATAAACTACCGCACGGTATTTATTTCGATTAGAGCGTCCATACTGCTCCAAAACTTTATCAATACCTTCTTTTAATTTGTCATTTCCTGAAAGTCCTAATTTTTTAATTAAAAAATTATTTCGAACGGTATCCAACTCTGATTCGTCCGTTCCAGAGACCGTACTAGAATCTTTATTATAGATCGAAGGCCCACATCCTATCGTGACTTTTCGAAGTAAATCCACATCAGGTTTAACACTACATTTTTCTCTTAAATCACTGGCATACTTTTCAATGAGTTCATCTCTTTTGTTCATAACAAGTTTATTTAAATTAGATTTGATTTAGATGTCATTAACACCTTGTATTAGTTAAGACACCGTCTTAAAAATAAAGTCACATTTAAATAAAAATTAATTAGAAATACTATTTAATAAAATCAAAATAAGATAGTAGAATTTGATCATTTTGAGATGAAGGTGTGAAAATTTCAAGAATTTTGGGACGCGCACTAGAGGAGTAAAAAAATTCTAATTCAGTCGCTAAATCAGTGTCAGAGCTTGCAGATGCATACTCGAAATCGAAAAGTTTTGAAATCGACTCAGCCGTGAGCGAATGATTGGTTTCAAAAAAAGTGCTAAAATTTTCGGAATTTTTATTTCCTGGTAGAATCCTAAAGATACCTCCGCCTCTATTGTTTATAATTATAAGTCTGAAATTTGAAGGAATATAATTATTCCAAAGAGCATTACTATCGTAAAAAAAGCTCAGATCACCTGTAATGAAAACGGTCGGTTGTTTTGAAACACAAGCTGCTCCAACTGCCGTACTGGTAGAACCATCGATACCACTCGTGCCGCGATTGCAAAATACGGAGAGGGTCTTATTCAATTCAAACAACTGTAGGTATCGTATCGTGGAGCTATTTCCTGACTGCAGGTTGTAGTTGTCAGGGATCTGTTTCAAAAGACTATCAAATGCTTTAAAATCACTAAATGGAATCGATTTTATATAATCATGATGTCTTAAGAGACGGTGTGTTTTAACGTGGTTCCAAGTCTCAAAATAAGTGCTTTCATTTTGTGAATTATCAGAACTTGTGAGTTGACTAAAAAATGAATTTACTGTACATTTATGATGTTTCGTTAAGCAAAAAAACGTGTCATTTGCTTGCACAGGATCTATATGCCAATGAGTTTTTGGAGAATAGGTCCGTAAAAACGTTTTAATCTTTTTTGAAACAACCATTCCTCCAAACGTGAGTAGTAACTCAGGTTTTAGGGACTCAAAATCAGTTGAATCTAAAGGGGAAATTAATTGGTCGATACTTGCAAAAAAGTTTGAATGGTGCAAGTTTGAAGTCGTTTCGGTTAGGACAATCACGGAGGGATTCTCTGCAATCAATTTTAAATAAACTTTTTTAACGTTATCAGGCGGATTCACGCCGACTAAGATCATTTTTCGATTTGACGACTTCCAAGTTTTCAGATCTGATTTTGAGAGTGAAAAAGAAGCAATTGGGGTTTTAATATTAAGGGGAGCTAGTCGCTCGGTGAACCCGTCGACCGTTTCGTACAAGGGTTCTGCAAACGGTACATTTATATGGACTGGGCCTTTTTCTGCTTTTGCAAGTTGCAGTGCCTTATGAATGAGTGAATTATTACTTTTAGGGACCTTTAAAAACCTTGTCTTAGACAGTTCTTTTAGATTTGCTTCGAATAAAACATGAGCGCCAAAAACATGAGGTTGGGTAATGGTTTGACCGTCTCCAATATTGATAAGATGGTCTGGACGGTCGGCAGAAATTATAATTAATGGGATTCGACTATAAAACGCTTCTGTGACCGCAGGATAATAATTAACCAACGCACTTCCAGAAGTACAAACCAACGCCACAGGCTGTTGTAATTTCTGTGCCATTCCTAAAGCAAAAAAACCAGCACAACGCTCATCAACAATACTATAACAATCAAAAAAGTCATGATTGGTAAACCCAATCGTCAACGGCGCATTTCGACTCCCTGGAGAAATTACAATATGTTGGATATTGTGATTTTTACAGAGTTGAATAATCGATTGCGCTAAAAGTTGTTTTGGCTGTATCATTAACCCACAAAGTTATTTAAATTTTAGGGTTTAATTAGAAATGAAATAATAAATATTTCCTAAAAGGTTTAGAGCACCTTTTTAATCGTTTGAATTTTATTTTGAATCTCGATACACTCAGCCTCTGGGTCTGAATCCTCGGTGATACCGCCACCGCCATATAAAATTGCTTGAGAATTTTTTAAAGACATACAGCGTAAATTAACCGCTAGATTTGTGAATTTTCGAACTGTTTGATATGCTCTATTTTCAATGTTTTTTTTAGAGTTCCTAAAAGTGGATGCTGTAGGGACATTTAATTCTCCAAAAAAACCAGCATAAAAAGCACGGTCATAGGATTCATTGGAATGGATAAATTTTAAGGCACTCGTTCTTGGTGTACCACAAACAGCTGGAGTTGGATGCATAGCCCGTAATAACTGTTTTAAACTATGATCTGTCGATTTTAACCACCCAGAGATATGCGTTTGAAGATGTAGTAATTCGCCCGCTCTAAACGTATATGGACCAGATGTTTTTATAGGATCTAAATAATCAGACAAAATCTCCAATAAATAATCCGTAACAAAGGCATGTTCTTTTACGTTTTTGGCATCCCATTCGACTTGCTCAGAGGATTGAAATGCTTGGGTTCCTGCAAGTGCCATTGTGGACACCGACTTTCCTTCGAGCTTCAACAAACTTTCGGGAGAGGCTCCAAGCCAAAATCCTGTTTGAGGGTGAAACCAACAATAGGTAAATGCGGACGGATAACTTTGTGATAGTTTTTTAAAAATTTCGATAGGGTTTGAAACTTCCATTGAAAATTTAAATTCTTTTGAAAGTACCACCTTTTCTAAATCCGATGATTTTATTTCTGCAATCGCCTTAGAGACTCGATTAAAATGATTTTTAGTCGACTCAACCTCATCAAAAAGATTCGTGTTAATTAAGTCCTCAAAGACTGGAGGGTTTAATTCTAAGATTTTAGATCGCTCAAATGGTATATAATAACTGTCTTTTGTGTGATCAAAAGGAGCAAACACAAATCCACTTTCAGAAAAATCATTTATAAGATGTGTTTCCAAATCACTTTGGATGTATGCTTTTATGGATTGTTGATCTGGTTTAGAAAAAAGAACAAACGGATGTTTTGATACTAAGGCGGATTCGATTTGATCGAAAAAATCGGTCGAAGTCATCTAGCTGTTTTTAGGCAGTGAAACCGTTGTTAATTTACAAGACGATATTAATTGTTGTTCCCCATCTGTAACTTCAATATTAAAAATTTGCATGGTTCTTCCTCTGTGAATAAAAGTGGCTTTTGCATATACAAATCCCTCTTTTACACTTTTAATATGTTTGGCAGAAATATCGATCCCTCTGACAAAAAAGTTGGTAGTATCTAAAAAAATATGAGCGGCAAAACTTCCAACCGTTTCGGCCAGTGCTGCTGTTGCACCGCCATGTAAAACGCCGTCTGGTTGATACACTCGCTTTGTAACAGGCATTTTAGCAATTACAAAATCCTCCCCTGCATCGACAAATTCAATCTGTAAAGTTTCCATTAAGGTATCTTTACAAGCTGCGTTTGCAGCTTTCATAATTTGATCTTTAGTTGGACTCATTGATTCGTTTATTTGATGGTAAAGTTACAAAAAGCAACGATGAAGTCAATGACTACATAACGTTAAAAAAGTGCAAAAAAAAAGCGCAACCCGAAGGTTGCGCTTTTACAAAATTTAATATCTCCTTGTAATACTTATGCGGTTTTCTTTACAGCTAAGCTATAAATTACTAAACCGAAACCGATTTTGTTGATTGCATCCGCAATGTTGTATAAGACATCCATGTCTAATCCAAGGTTTGCAAAAGAAGAATACCACTGTCCATCAGCTGTACCTACTAAGTATCCTAATGGATAAATGATCCATCCAACAAGTACAAACCAACAAAGAATTTTGTGTGCTGCTAAAACATCTCCACCAGCTTCTTTAGCTAATTTTGCTGCTCCACCTAACCATATTTCGTACACGATAGCAAAGTATGCTACTGCAGAGAAAAAGCCCCAAAGAGCTGCGCTTCCTGTATAAACAGCTTCTCCTAAGTAACCTGTTACTAACATGATTACTGAAAGAACAATCATTTTAGTTAGTAATGATTTTTTAGCACCTGCTACTTTTAGTATTAAATAAAATTCAACACACATTAATGGCACCGTAAGAATCCAATCTACATAACGGAAAAACGTTGGAGACTCCATGTTTGAAGCCCAATAATCTCTCATGTAGAAATAGTGTACTGCTGCAATAAATGTGATTAAACCAGAAACTAGAACGGAAGTTCTCCATTTTTTGTCAAATTGATTTAATGATAAAAAGAAAAAGGCAGAAGCTGCCATCATTGCCATACATCCTACAAAGAATGTAAACCCTACGTAATCGGTTGGATCCATTTTGGCTACCAGAGGTAAAAATAAGTTTGTCATTTTTTTTAAATTAAGTTAGTTTTTGTTTAAACAAATATATAAAAAATTAAACTAATTGTTGCGTATTTCGTAAATTTGTAGCTTCACACCACGTATTTAACACTATTTTATGAAGAATGTTTTTAATTTCTCAATCGTCGCTAGCTTCATTGGACTGTGGATTACTACACATGTTCCAGAGAGTTTTGAACTTATCTTGGGATTTATTTTAATTTTTACTTTTGGGATGGTTCACGGCTCGAATGATTTATTAATAGTTAACAAACTTTTAATAAATACTAAACACTATTCAAAACTCACACTATTGACAGCTTACTTGTTTGTGGTGTCATTTGCTATTTTGATTTTTTATTGGGCGCCAGCCTTAGCAATGATTCTGTTTATGTTATTTAGTGCTTACCATTTTGGAGAGCAACATTGGGAACATCGTTTTTCTAAATTAAACTCCTATCGAAAATCAATCTTCTATTTTTCATACGGAATGTTTATTCTGTATTTGTTGTTTGCATTTAACGACACAGGCGTGAAATCGATCGTATTTGAAATTACTAGTTATGAGATTACTCGTTTATACAGTCAAATCGTTCTCATTGTTTTGGGAAGTATTATAGGACTTGTTTTGATAACAGAATTTCTTACGAAACGTCTTGCTATAGAGGCGATCCTTAAAGAACTATTTACACTAGTAGTGTTGGCTATGATTTTTTCATCCTCATCCCTTATATGGGGCTTTGCTATTTACTTCATCCTTTGGCATAGTATTCCTTCATTATTAGAACAAATTAAATTTATATATGGAGATGTCAAAACAGTCTCAGCTCTTAACTATTGTAAAGCAGCACTCCCCTATTGGATTATTTCATTGGTTGGCATGGTGATTTTATATGCGATTTTTAGTAGTGAAAAACAGTTCTATTCGCTCTTCTTTGCATTCATTGCAGCAGTCACATTTCCGCATGCGATTGTGATGGTGAAAATGTTTTCCAAAAAAAAAGCACAACCATAAATTGATTGTGCTTTTCAGTATTAAACAAAACTAAGGGTTATTTCACTTCTTCGAAATCAACATCTTCAACATTGTCTTCTTGAGACGCTTCTGCATCAGCAGCACCTTCTGGAGCAGCACCTTCAGCACCTTCTTGGGCTTTGTACATTTCCTCACTAGCGACTTTCCATGCTTCGTTGATTTTCTCTAAAGCAGGATCAATAATCGCGATGTCTTTAGACTCATAGGCCGCTTTTAATTCTTCCAAAGCAGCTTCTATGGGTTGTTTTTTATCATCTGATAATTTATCACCAAATTCTTTTAACTGATTCTCAGTTTGAAAAATCATCCCATCTGCAGCATTTAATTTGTCTGCTGTTTCTTTGGCTTTCGCATCTGCGTCGGCATTCGCTTCAGCATCTTGTTTCATTTTTTGGATCTCTTCTTCAGTTAACCCAGAAGATGCTTCAATACGAATATCTTGTGTTTTATTCGTTGCTTTGTCTGTTGCAGAAACTTTGATAATTCCATTGGCATCAATATCAAACGTGACTTCGATTTGAGGCGTTCCACGTTGTGCTGGTGGAAGACCATCTAAATGAAAACGTCCAATTGTTTTATTATCCGCAGCCATGGCACGCTCGCCTTGAAGGACGTGAATTTCAACCGACGGCTGATTGTCAGCAGCTGTTGAAAATACTTGAGATTTTTTGGTTGGAATGGTCGTGTTAGACTCAATCAATTTGGTTAACACATTCCCCATTGTTTCGATTCCTAAAGATAATGGTGTGACATCTAATAATAAGACATCTTTCACATCTCCAGATAATACACCACCTTGAATTGCAGCACCTACAGCGACAACCTCATCAGGATTAACTCCTTTATTTGGTTTTTTTCCGAAGAATTTCTCAACCGCTTCTTGAACTGCAGGAATTCGAGTCGAACCTCCTACTAGGATAATTTCATCAATATCACTTGTTGATAAACCAGCTGCTTTTAAAGCAGTTTGACAAGGCTCAATGGTTCTTTTTACTAAATCGTCTATTAATTGCTCAAACTTTGCTTTTGAAAGTGAACGTACCAAGTGTTTTGGGCCACTCGCAGTTGCCGTTACATACGGTAAGTTAATTTCTGTTTGTGCAGAAGATGATAATTCGATTTTAGCTTTTTCAGCGGCTTCTTTCAAACGTTGAAGCGCCATAGGATCTTTACGTAAGTCTAAATTTTCTTCGGCTTTGAATTCTTCTGCTAACCAGTTGATGATTTTTTCATCAACATCATCACCACCTAAGTGAGTGTCTCCGTCAGTAGCAAGCACTTCAAAGACGCCATCTCCTAATTCTAATACAGAAACATCATGTGTTCCTCCACCAAAATCAAAAACAACGATTGTTTGATCTTTTCCTTTTTTGTCCATTCCGTATGCCAATGCAGCCGCTGTCGGCTCGTTGATAATACGTCGTACTTTTAAACCTGCAATTTCACCCGCTTCTTTCGTAGCTTGACGTTGTGCATCATTAAAATATGCAGGAACTGTAATCACCGCTTCAGTCACTTCTTGATCTAAAAACTCTTCAGCTGTTTTTTTCATTTTCTGAAGTACCATCGCCGATAATTCTTGTGGCGTATACAAACGACCATCGATATCGACACGAGGTGTGTCATTATCTCCTTTAACCACTTTGTAAGGGACACGACCAACTTCTTGATTCGATTCTGAGAATTTATTTCCCATAAAACGTTTAATCGAATAAACGGTTTTTGTTGGATTAGTGACCGCTTGACGTTTGGCAGGATCTCCTACTTTGATTTCACCACCTTCAACGAAAGCGATAACAGACGGCGTAGTACGTCGTCCTTCTGCATTAGTAATCACGACTGGCTCATTACCTTCCATTACTGAAACACAAGAGTTCGTAGTTCCTAAATCGATTCCAATTATTTTACTCATAATATAGTTATTGTTAAAATTGAATTTTTTATTTACAACTCAACATAGTCAATCATTATGCCAATACAACACGACTGACACGATGTCAGATTCAGAAAAAATTAAAAAATGTTTATTAAAATCAAACTTTGGTACGTGCTTTGTATTTAAAGAAGAAAATCAATAATTATATAACTAAAAACATCTTCATATGGATGTGCTATATTACCTTTGAAAACATTTAAACTATTTAAACATGAAACGTATATTCTCTTTTGTTACCCTGATTACTTTAGTATTAACCGCCTGTGAAGGGGCTCCCGGACCTCCTGGGTTTGATGGCCTAGATGGTTTAAATGGTCAAGATGGAGAAGAAACTATAGCAGATGCTTTTCAATTAAGAGATGTTGATTTTATATCCAGTGATGATTTTCAAGTTACCTATGAAGGTTTTGATTTTATAGAATCTGACGTGGCTTTGGTATATCTAAAATGGGAACTTGAAGATGGCACAATAACTTGGAGACAGTTGCCTCAAACTATATTTTTTGATAATGATATTCTCGTCTATAATTTTGACTTTACACAAGACACTGTTACGTTATTTTTAGATGGAACAATTGACTTTAACTCTCTAGATAATTCCTGGACACAAAATCAAGAATTCAGAGTTGTAATTGTCCCAGCCAATCAAGTTAGTGGAGTTGACACTTCTGATATCAGCATAGTAATGGCGTTAGGAAATATTGAAACTTTTGAAGTGAGATAAAACCAAACTACGACATATATATAGCTCGAAAATTAAATTTTTCGAGCTTTTTTGTGCTTTATTTTCTTTTTCTAACTTCTTAATATCCTAAATATCTATTTTGAGATTGTTATTTACGTTCCTAAGCTCAAAGTCTTAGTTCTCACATAAAAAGCCAAAATCATATACTAATTTAGTACTTTTACACCCTATCATAAATTATACGATCATGTCAGCATCAAAAAAAGAATACAAAAGAGTGACGGTTAAATCGCTCATTGAAATGAAATCATTAGGGGAAAAAATCTCCATGTTGACGGCTTACGATTATACGATGGCTAAAATCGTAGATGGCGCAGGCATTGACGTCATATTAGTAGGCGATTCTGCCAGTAACGTGATGGCAGGTCATGAAACGACGCTTCCTATTACACTGGATCAAATGATTTACCATGCATCCTCTGTGGTGCGCGCCATCGACCGGGCTCTTGTGGTGGTTGATTTACCTTTTGGAACCTATCAAAGCGACCCAAAAGAAGCCCTTCGCTCTGCAATTCGCATCATGAAAGAAAGCGGTGGACACGCTGTTAAACTCGAAGGTGGCAAAGAAATTAAAGATTCAATTAAAAAAATATTAAATGCAGGAATTCCTGTCATGGGGCATTTGGGACTCACCCCACAATCGATCTATAAATTTGGAACTTATACGGTCAGAGCCAAGGAAGAAGAAGAGGCTTTACAACTAATTGAAGATGCCAAACTCTTGGAACGTTTGGGATGTTTCGCTTTAGTTCTTGAAAAAATCCCTGCGGCCTTAGCACAGCAAGTTGCTGAGAGTATTAGCATCCCAGTCATTGGCATTGGTGCTGGCGGCGGCGTCGACGGACAAGTTCTGGTGTTACACGATATGCTAGGAATGACCCAAGAATTTCATCCGAGATTTTTACGACGCTATATGAGTTTACACGAAGAAATGACAACGGCGATCAATCAATACATTGACGATGTAAAATCTTCTGATTTTCCAAGTGAAAACGAACAGTATTAAAATGATGGAAAAGATTGTTTCAACTACTGACAACCTTCAAGTTCTCCATGAAGACAATCATTTAATCATTATTAATAAACGCTCTGGTGACCTTGTTCAAGGGGATAAAACGGGCGACACCCCTCTTAGTGATATTGTAAAGGGGTATATTAAAAAAAAGTATAACAAACCTGGTGCAGTGTATCTTGGTGTCACGCATCGATTGGACCGTCCCACAACTGGGATTGTCATATTCGCAAAAACCTCTAAAGCGCTCACCAGAATGAATGCGTTGTTTTTAAATAAAAAAATAGCCAAAACCTATTGGGCGATGGTGAAAAATAAGCCTTCAAAATCAAAAGACACACTTATTAATTGGCTTAAAAAAAATCCGAAAAACAATAAATCAACGGCCTACAAAAAAGAAGTGGATCAAAGTAAAAAAGCGATTTTACATTATGAATTAATTCATAGCTTAGACCGCTACCACCTTCTAGAAGTGAATCTTGAAACTGGACGGCATCATCAAATTAGATGTCAGCTATCCACTGTAGGAAGTCCTGTAAAAGGCGATTTAAAGTATGGATTCGATCGAAGCAATCCAGATGGTAGCATCCATCTTCATGCTCGTAATATTTCATTTATACACCCTGTAAATGACCAGATAATAATAATTTCTGCACCCCCTCCAAACGAAGTGCTATGGAACGAATGTATGAGGAAAATCGACGTATAATTATGGAAGCAAAATTAATCATAGAAAACCAACGACAGTATTTTCAAACGCGGGCAACTCGCGATATTGAACTGCTAAAAAGCCGATTAATTAAACTTCGTGTCGAAATTCTCAAAAGAGAAGACGCCATTTACGAAGCACTTTACAAAGATTTTAAAAAATCTAAATTTGAAACTTATTTTAGCGAAATAGGCATTGTGATTTCAGAAATTGACGCCACACTAAAACATATAAATACTTGGTCTAAACCTAAGAAAGTAAGAGCCTCAGGACTCAACTTCCCTTCAAGAGATTACATCTATAGCGAACCTTATGGCTGTGTCTTGGTTATTGCCCCATGGAATTACCCTTTTCAGCTTGCTATCGCACCTGTTATTTCGGCCATTTCAGCAGGAAATACCGTGGTCTTAAAACCAAGCGAACATACGGCTCATACCTCACAATTATTAGAAGATATCCTGACAACTGTTTTTCCAACAGAGCATGTTAAGGTTATTCAAGGAGGAATTCCAGAAACGACCTTGCTCTTAAAAGAACGCTGGGACTACATCTTTTTTACTGGCAGTGTTGCCGTCGGGAAAATTGTAGCCAAAGCAGCAGCGCCTTTCTTAACGCCGCTTACCCTCGAATTAGGTGGGAAAAATCCGTGCATCATCGATCCAACAATGTCTACGAAATTAATTGCAAAACGATTGGTATGGGGGAAATTTGTGAATGCGGGCCAAACCTGTATCGCTCCTGATTACTTATTGGTTCATAAATCTATAAAAGCACAGTTGATTTCTGATTTAAAATCGGAGATCATCAAAGCGTACGGCGAAAACCCACAAGAATCTGAGGATTACCCTCGAATTGTTAATTCTAAAAACTTAGCAAGACTCACCAACATGTTGCAAGACTCCGAAGTGGTGTTTGGTGGCGTATCAGATACAGACGATTGCTACTTAGCGCCGACGCTTATTAACGAACCAGCATTCGATTCCGCCGTTATGAAAGACGAAATCTTTGGGCCCATCTTACCGATTTTATCGTATGAAACAGAAAAAGACATCCATTCTGTTTTGAGTCACTATGACAAACCACTTGGGTTTTATGTGTTTTCAAACAACACATCCTTTTACAAAAAAATGATTGAAACTTATAGTTTTGGAGGGGGCACAATTAACGATACAATGATTCATTTTGGGAACTCTAATTTACCTTTTGGCGGGGTTGGCGAAAGCGGTATTGGCGCCTATCATGGCCGCCTAGGTTTTGATACTTTTTCACACAAAAAAGGAATTGTAATTAAAGGAAATTGGTTGGATATTCCACTGCGTTACGCACCCTACACAAACAAACTTAATGCCCTTAAAAAGTTATTTAAATTCTTAGGATAAATCGTCCAAATACCCTATTTAAGTCGATAGCTTTTATTTATAGTGACAATTCAATAATCTGTATATCAATATTTTATAAAGATCATTTAAACTAAAAATTTAGGGGTGCATTAAAACACTATCGAATTGAGTTAAGTGCGTAAATTGCGAAGCTAGCCAACCAGTGTCCGCCCTCATAACTATCCCCTACTACGCTCGGTAATGAATACTTAATATGGGTATTCGCGATTACTTTTAAGTGTTGAAATTTAGTGCTGTTTTCCGCAATGGTATTCAGACTCCAAGCTCGCGAAAAATTAACCCCATCAAGGTGTACTAACTTGCCATCATTTCGGTCTGAAACAATACCTGGTTCTATAGAAAAATTTGGGTCTTTTAGTTGTGGTAAAAACCCTTCAATCCAGTTTTCAAATTCCTTAAACGTAAGAATCCGTTTCATTAATGCAGCTTCTTCTAAACATGGCGACAAAAAATCATAGCCCCCAGGCTCCCAAACAATCGGACACGCTTGGTCGTTAAGATAAAAGTCTTTGGCACGCGTTTGAATCACTGTCTTTAGTTCGGAATGATTTACGGAAACAGCATAATCCCACGCAAAACTCAACCCAAAAGCAGTATTTGGATGCTCCCCTACTCTAATTGGATAATTTAATTTTGGTAAGAATTCAATATACTTAAACACTATCAAATCTGTTAATGGTTTTAAATTCAATTCGATTTTCCTTGCAACAGAATCTTCCCAAGAGTGAAGTTCTTCTGCTAACTTTAATAACCAAGCCCATCCGTATGTACGCTCAAAAGAGGAATTATGTTGTCCTTCAAAATACGAGACTTCTTTTAATATGTTTTCTTCAGAGATACTCTGTAATAATTGAATTTTAATTGTTTCGTAGTTGTCAATTTCAGGAAATCGCTTCAACAAACTCACCAAACTCCAGTGACCATGAACCGCAGAATGCCAATCAAAACAACCATAAAACGTAGGATGCAATGTTTTAGGAGATAATAAATCGGCTTCACTCCCTAAGGTTTGTCCCAACCTGTACGGGTATTCGGTCTCCATACAATGCAATGGCAATTGCGCTAAGCGATTAGCTTCTATCAAACTTAAAACAGGTGAATTTAAAGCCAATTCTACTGGAGGCAAGCTGGCTTTACGTTGATTACACCCCATTAGTGAAGTCATGACAATGGCTGTAAATATGTGTTTAAGTTTCATAGGTTTTGAGTTTCTATACAAAGTGAAATTACCTTTTTTTTTATAATATCTTAATTTTCACATCAAAAATATTGATCCAAACTTCGGTATTGAATGGCTTCTAACTTGGCAACTCATCTAAAAATAAACTTCATTATAAGATAGTGAAAGCTCACTTTAGAGATGGCAATTCCCTGCACAGGCAAAAACGAACAAGATTACAGAGTGCATTCCTGCTAACTTTGCTTCATGAGTCGCATTCACAGATACACGCATGATACATCCTTAGTAGCGAGCTCAAGTTGCGTATACAAAATGTTAAGTGTTTCATTTAACCATATAAAAAGACAAAAAATTAATGTGTTTCGTTTTTTGATTTCATAAATAGAGGGGTTGCACATAAATACCATTTTAACTTAAAACCAATTTCGCTAAAGTTGAAACCTGCAGCAGTTGCTGATGCAATATCACTATGCAAGCCAAAGAGATTAGCTGTAAACCTATTGGAGATATTGTAACCTAATTTACCCTGAAATCTAAATGTATTTTGCCGCTCTTGGTCTTCAACAAACTGTAATCCAGTTGCAAGGTTTAGATTGTAAAACCATTTTCCAGTTTGATTTTTCACAAGATCCACAAATACCTCAACAACATTAAATTTTTCTGGGCTAAAATAAATAACCGGCACTTGATCTTTAAATGTTATGTATTGGTAATTTAAGCCTGTTTTAAGCAACGGTTTATCAAAAAGGTTATAATACACCGAAGTGAATAGTAAATGCTTCTGGTTGCTGTCATTTTGCCAAGAGTAATTGTATTGCGTATACCAACCTAAATTAAAATTAGAATTTACATTGTAATTTGCATATAAGGTGTTTTGCACAATTTCTCGGTTTAGTAAATCGGCATTAAAATCTTGCCATTCGCGTTTATAGCCAAGGTCTAAAGTTTGCAGTTTAAACGGTTTTGTTTTAAAAACGATATTTGTTAAAAACTGTGTGTAATTAGTTGTTTTTGCATTCACATCAGTCACACCAATATTTGTTTTAATAGCTATTTTTGGATGCAGTAAGTAGTTAAAACCAAATAACAAATTATTTGCTTTGGCTTTGTTAGTGGTGACTTTGTTTTTAGAATTTCTATAACTATACAAACCATTGACTTGTAACTTTGTAGATAATGGCACAGTGACGTTTGTTGTTTCGGTAAAAGCCTCATTATTTCCATTGTCAAAACTATAGGTCGTTTTTGTTTCAAAAAAAGGCGTAAACTGTTTGTCTAATATGTTTACAAAGTTTTCAGCATCTTTTTGGTTTTTAAAAATGGACAATGTTTTATAAACTGCTCGATAAGCGTCGTTGTACAAACCGAGCGCTTTTTGTGCATTGGCCTTCCCTAGATTTCCATCAAAAGAGATGCTGTCGTTTGTTAAAATGGTGTTGTAATCTTTAAGACTTTTTTTGAAATCTCCTTTATAGGTATTTAAAGTGGCACGTAAGGCTAAAACCCAATTTTGGTTTGGCTTTGTGAGTATTAAATCCCTAATTAATGATCTAGCTGTTTTATACTTTTTATTCCAAATTAAAGCTTGTATGTAACGTTCTGTTGTTTGTTGTGTTTGTGCTTCATTCATAGACGTTAATCCATCAAAAGCTTCTTTACTTATTTTAAGTGCATCCTTTTCTTTTCTATTTAAATGCGAGACTAATGCCAAACCATTTAATGCTGTGATTTTTTGACCTGGTTGTTCTGCGATAAGATTATAGCACTCTTTTGCTTTTTCTAATTGATCTGAAATTAAATATAAATTAGCAAGATTCAGTAAGGTATCGATATCATTATTAAAGAGACGTAAATTTTCTTTTAACAAGTTTTCTGCTTGCGTATATTCTTGTTGCTGTTGTTTTTGGTAAGCATATCCTAAATACATGTATTTTTTAGAATTCAATGCATTTAAATTATTGGGCTTTACAACTAATGCTTTATCAACATATATTAAGGCATTTTCGTATTCTTTTAAATTTGATAATGTGTTTGCATAACTTAAGAGTGCTGGAAAACTTTTAGGCTCTTCATTTACTAATATTTTAAAATATTTCTTAGCTTCTTCAAACTTATCATTCCATAACAAAGATTCTCCATAATTCAATTTTACTTCAAAATCATCATTATAATTTTCCAATAAATTTATAAAAATCGCAGTGGCTTTTTCAGGATTCCCGTTTAAACCAACAGCACGTCCAAAACACAAACGAGCCGTTTTATTTTGGGCATGATCATTTAAGATATTTTGAAAAAATAATTCAGCGTTTTGATATTCTCCAGCTTCTAAATAAGCAAAACCTTTTTGCATATCTTGAGAGAACATAAATAGAGAAAACGTCGTGCAAAAAAGCAAGAGATAGGGATTGATTTTCATTGGTAATTTTTGATAGTTCAAGTTAAACATTATAAGCGATTCATTCATCTATAGATAATGTCCTCTCATCGAAATTAAATTGATTTCTAAAGATATCTGGGTAATATTTATACCTGAAATTAACCTAAATACAATTTTGGTTTATACGTTTTGAAGCACAATCCCCTATATCATTTTTAGCATAAAGAATAGTGATTGAATTTAGAAACACTACGAATGTATTAACCAAGGCTAATTTCTTAATCAAAATAAAAAATGCAAATCATCTCATTTATACGTTCAAAAAAGATATCGGATGAACAATTATTTATGTTGAGCGTACTGGTTGTTAATGCAGGTAATTATATATACAATCTTATTCTTGGTCGAATTTTAGATCCAGGACAATTTGCAGATGCAGCGGTCTTAATTACTTTTTTATCTGTTCTATCCTTTGTCGCGATGACTTTTCAATTAGTAACTGCAAAATTTTCAGTCGTATTTGAAACTAATTTATTTATGATTTTTATTTCAAAGGTTTATAAGAATGCTCTTTTTGTCGGAATTAGTTTTGGAGGTATCATTATTATTTTTTCAAAACAATTACAACAAATATTAAATACTTCATCTTCAAATATGTTTACTGTTTTCGGAATTGGGATGCCATTATACTTTTTAATGAGTGTCAATAGAGGCGTTTTTCAAGGAAAAAAAGCATTCAAGTATTTATCAATTACCTATCAATCTGAAATGTTGAGCAGACTGGTCATCACATTAGGATTGCTACTCGCATTTAACATACAATCGTCACTCGTAATCGCTCTTGGAATTTTCTTCTCCTTTTGTTTTGGTTTAATCCCGTTTAACTTTAAAAGTTTAAGCTTTAAAACATCTTTAGGCATTGCCCAAAATCAATTAAAATTAGTGAGAAAATTTTTTATAATTACTGCCTTTTATGAATTAACTCAAATTATAATTAACAACAGTGACATTCTTTTAGTGAAGCATTATTTTGAATCGTATGAAGCTGGGTTGTATGCCTCTTTGGCAATAATTGGTAGAATTGTATACTTTATAGCTTGGATGTTTGTGATGTTATTACTCCCTACCGTTGTTGAACTTAAAAAAGAGGGAAAAGCAACAGCTCCAGTTTTATTTAAATATGTTGGGTATATAACTATTGTAGCAGCTGTAATTATTTTGAGTTATGCATTATTTCCAAAAACAGCAATTAGCTTATTATTTGGTGAGAGTTATTTAGCGATGGCTCCCTTACTTTGGAAATATGCTTTAGCAACTGGGTTATTCGCCATTTCAAACATTTTTGCTTATTACTATTTGTCATTAGATCGATTTATGCCTGTTGTGTTGTCTGGTATTTTTGGAATGTTACAAATGGGGCTCATCATATTTTTTCATGATACTTTAGAACAAGTCGTTCACATTCAAATTATAGCAATGATGTTATTACTCGTTTTTCAAATTATTTATTTCGCTTTAGATTCTAAATCATAATTATCATGACGTTAAACCCACAATTCAATTGCTATTATAAATAGAAAAAAAAGCATGAAACTAGCTATCGTAACAGCATTTCCGCCAAGTAAAGTCACATTAAATGAATATGCTTACCATTTAGTAAAACACTTCAGACTAAAAAAAGACATTTCAGAAATTATTTTGTTAACGGATAAAACAAAAGGTAAAAAAGATATTTTATTTACTAAAAAAGGGTGTGGCATTACAATCAAAGAATGTTGGTCGTTTAATAGCTATGCTAACATTATTAATATCACAAAAGCAATTAATAAAACAAAACCAGACGCCGTATTATTTAACTTACAGTTCATGAAATTTGGGGATAAAAAAATAGCTGCTGCATTAGGGTTATTTTTACCTTTTGTCTGTAAGTTAAAAGGAATCCCAAACATTGTTTTACTGCACAACATATTAGAAGAAGTCGATTTAGAATCTGCTGGATTTACAACTAACAAATTTCTACAAAAAATATACGGTTTTATAGGGACGACATTAACAAAAATAATATTACTAGCAGATGTTGTTTCGGTCACCATTCAAAAATATGCTACGACTTTGGAAGAAAAGTATAGTGCTAAAAACGTGATTTTAATACCACATGGAACCTTTGAAGTATCTGACGAAAAACCAGATTTTACGGTTCCTAAAGGACCTTTACAAATAATGACTTTTGGGAAATTTGGAACTTACAAAAAAGTAGAGTTATTAATTGAAGCCGTAGAGGTTGTAAGAGATTCTACTGGATTAGATCTAGAAGTGGTGATCGCAGGCACCGATAATCCAAATGTAAAAGGGTACTTGGCAAAAGTACAACAAGAGTATAACCATGTACCCCAAATCAGATTTACAGGATACGTGAAAGAGTCTGAGGTGCCTACTCTGTTTAAAGAAAGTGCTGTAGTTGTATTCCCATATACATCTACTACAGGAAGTTCTGGTGTATTACATCAGGCAGGAAGTTATGGCAAAGCTGTTGTAATGCCCTATTTAGGGGACTTAGCATTACTAGTAAAAGATGAAGGTTATCTAGGTGAGTTCTTTGAACCAAGATCAGTTGAAAGCTTAGCAAAAGCAATAGAAGCAATTGTAACTAATGACTACTACAGAAAAGATTTAGGAAAGGCTAATTATAAAGCTGCGACGGCATATCCCATGAGTAAAATTACAGACATGTATCTCAATGAGTTCAATTCAATTATAAACAACAAAAAGCAGAGAAAAATACAATCCATTACTGGCCGGAGATAAACTTAAATGCCGCTTTTTTTGTTCCATTGTCATCAATAAATCCATAATATTTTTGAGCATTTTTACGCCAAGGTAGCCCTCCTACAACTTCATTTGGAATGTTTACAAAGTCATATAAGGTCCAAGACATAAATTGTATATCATTTTCAGAGATGATCTTTTGAGCTTTTTCATAATAATCGGCTTGATCATTATTAGAATTTCCAAATGGGTTCCATAAACCACTATAAGAGGACATTCCAAATTCACCCATAACTAAAGGCTTGTTTGGAGCTTTTGCTTTAAGAGATTTTATGGAGGCGGCAAGGTTATCTAAATCTTCATAATAATGAAAAGAGATAAAGTCAACTTTATCTTTTAAAATTGCTGCGCTTTGTATGTCGGACCATCCAATAGTGACTGCATGAGCGGAATCTATAGATTTAACCAAATCAATCAAAGCATTTAACCATGCGATAACATTCAATTCACCTCTTGAATCAAAGTCTAAGTTAGGCTCATTTTTAATATCCCAAGCAATAATTGCTTCATGATCTTTTAGTTCAGATACAATCGTTTTTGCATGCTGCATATTCAAGGTCCAATTTAAGACTGAATAATCACCATAAAAGTCAAAAAGAGTGACCACAACTTTTAAATCATTTTCCTCTGCTGCATCTAATGTTTGCTTTAATTTATCTAATTTTTCTGTAATAACATTTGCTTTACCAAAATCATCATATTGCACAAAAATACGAACCGTAGTTAATCCGCTATCTCTAATAATCTTAAAGTCGTTTGAAATCGTGTTTTTTGAAAAAGCACCTCCAAACATATCCCATGGTGTATCTTTTGGATAATAATTAATCCCTCTTATGTTTAAATTGCTCGATGCAACTTTAGCGTTTTCTTTCTGATAATTTTCTGTGGATACTTTTACCATATGCCTAATTCTCCAAAAACCGTCTTCCAATAAAAGTATGATTTTGTAAGTGGATTTTTCTGTGGTTTCAAAAATTAATTTTTCATCTTTAAATACACGTTTGTACTCTAAAACATCAGTATCTGTAAGTATTGCTAAGTGTCCATCTTCGCTATAAAAATTTAAAGTTGGATGGTGCTCTAAAGTTGTAGATTCAATGGTGATTCTATTTTTTATATTTAAATCAATAAAATCAAACCTATTTTCACGAGCGTTATCCGTAAAGTAGTCCTTAATGACGTCTTTGGTATTCGTCTTATAAGCAACCAGGCTTACATACCATGCATCTAAATAATCATTTTCTAAAGTGTTTAGCGTTACTTCGTCCATTGATCTTCCTTCATTATTTAAGGGAGTCCAATCAACTTTAGGGATGTATTGCTCTATTTTTTTTAATTCTGTATGAAGCATTTTACTTCTATCTGCTCCTGTATTTAGATATACAAACACTGCACTAATCCCAGATATAATAATTACAATAACTAGGAGATATGAGCCTAATAAAAGACTACGTACTATATTTTTATTTAAACCTACCATAGGATTTTAGAATTAAACGTTTTCTTTAATCCAGCCGTTTTAAGAACTATAGAATAAGTATCGTTTTTAAATACATCTGGTTTTAAATAGAAATCTACAAATCCATTAAAGGACGTTTTGGTCATCGTTTCAAGTACTCTATTGTTTTTATAAACGAACAGTTTAACTTCCAATCCATCAGGAATCATTTGATTCATAAAACTTTGTAGAGGTCCAACCGATATTCCTCTATTCGTTTCTGAAAATTCAACTTTAAAATCTTTCACAACCTGACTGTAGTTTAATGTGATTGTATTACTTTCTGCAATACCCTCCACATAAGCCTTAACAGTCCATTGCGTACCATAATCAGGATGTATCATTTTAGAAGTTGCAACTCCGTTAATGGTCGTGCCGGAAGTATTTAAAATACTTCCTTTATCATTGGTTATAAAAAAAGAAACAAATGTACCATCACTAATAATATTGTTCTGTACATCTGTTAGAACAGACGTAGAAAATGTAGTAACCTGATTGCCATCGGCATACGCATGTGAGCGACTCGCTAAAATTTTAAAATCAATTGGAATCGCTGGAAAAACAGTGATAGAAAATTCTTTAGAATTTGTATGTAATGCTTCAGAAGAGACTAAGATGCGACCGCTTTTATTTTGAGAATATATATTTTTATAAGCAATAAAATTTTTAGTATAAATATCATCTTGTTTTTCTAAATTCAAAAATTGATACTTTGTTTTTACGAGTGTGTTTTCGGCTAATGGATTGTCTAATGAATCGGTTGGAATCACAACCAACATGGAATAATCCATTCCACCAGCTTCAATACTGGGAGGTCCAATATAAGTTTCCATCGAAGAAACAACTTGCTTTGGATGGATATTGAATTCCCCAGATATTGATGACTCTTCATGAATTAATTCCCATTTTATGACACCAATTTTACTGGAAATATTGGAAGGGAATGTATAGCTTAGTATTTTGTTCTCGTAAATTGGAGTTAACAAGGTAGAACCATAACTATTTGAGCAATATAAAAGTGGTTTTATTTCTTTTGTAGTTGCTACTTTTAAAACGATAGTTGTTCCTGCTTCAAATGCTGTTTGAGTCGTTTCTAAAGTGAAGCTTAAAGCGACTTCACTATTTTTAACGACTACAAATGAGGAGGATAAAATCAAGATCAATAGGAATATGTATGTGAATTTATGCTGCATTAATTTAGGTTTCCAATGTAAGAGTTCATTTCAATTTTTATATAACTAAAGTCTGGATGCTTGATTTTTTGTAATTCAGAACTTGAATGATTTTCGATTCTATTCGGTATTATTTTATTTGAAATATGGGCATTAGGCAACCCATTTACAAAAACATTCTCCATAGACTCACTAATGATTTTTATTTTACCATTCTTCAAAATTTGATATTCAAAACCTTTTTTTCGCTGTTGTCTGATCCCCTCTTTTAGAAATAAATGATCGACCCAAAGCATTGTTTTGTTTTGGTCGTAATAAGAGATTAAAAGTTGAGGCACTGTAATCTCCTGAATGCCGCTATTAAATAAATTTCCGCTAATAATGTCTCCATTTATATCTAATTGACTTAAGACACTCTTTTTATATAAATCAGATCCAGAAACATTTCCCGCTACTTGTAAATTGAATTTTGTAGGATGTTCTTTAAAATCAACAGGCGTAAATTCATCTGGATTAAAGGTGTCGGGTATAGAATCTTGCGTTTTTGACCATGCAATACCTTCAAAATTAATTCTAAAAGCACTTGACTCTTTAGGAAATAATTTATGTTTAACATGGTATTTAGCGTTATACGTTGCAAGCTCTTTATTGTGATCATCATACAATGTGCCTTTAAGCACAATATCAGCAGGTACATTATCTATATTTTGAATTTCTCCAATGATGGCAAAATGAGTCCCGTATTTTACAAGTCTTGCTGATAACACTTCTAAAACAGGTTGTTTTAAAATATCTTCATGATGCGTTTGTTCTGTTGTTATACGTCTTCTTCCTTGATTAAAATAACTAGTCGTATTATTTGAAAAAAGTTGATCGGGTGGTAAATCAGTGTCTAAGCCTTCTGATTTTATATACCATTTCTTATGATATTTAGATACTGACTTATAATCAATTTTTCGTATTTTTTCGAGAGGTGTAATCCAATCAGCAATTACTTTGACGGTTGCCAAACTATCATTTCTACTCGTAATAATTGTTTCAATGGCATCCAGTTTTGCATAACTATTTAGCAAACCTCCTGAGAGGGAGGTCTCAAGCATATATTGTGAAATTGAAATATTACTTGTGGGATCTATCAAACTATATGCTATTTCAAACTCTTTGAAATCTAACGCGTCATAATAGGCAATTATAGCGTTTTCTGGACTTCGTTGTGAGTCATTTTTTAAATAGAATTGATAAAGATTATAAAAGACAATTACAACTAAAAAAATTGACCAAAAGTGTGTGATTTTCAGGATTGATTTTGAGAACTTCGAATAACGATTAGAAAATTTTAAAAATTCAGGTGTTTTTTTATGTCTTGTTTTTAAAGTATTTACCAATAACATTTGTATGTTTAAAATAAACGCTATTAATACCGTTAAAAATGGCACTATTCCCCATACAATTTTTTGCCATTTTGCGACATCATCCTTGGGTAAAATAGATGAAATTGGTGATACATTCAATCGCTCCCAAACCATAATTCCATTTTCTAATTTCTGCAATCGTTGCCAACCACAGAAATAGAGTATCGGATCATAAAACTTATCATTAGAGAAAATATATTTAAGATTATATTTATCTGGAGTTGTCAAAAACTGCTGTAATGAACCAATTCCTGCGACCCCTTTAAATTTTGAGTTTTCTAAACGCTCTATAGGTCTAGTGGTTAGTTCTGGTAATCTTCGCGCCGAATGATAATTTCCGTCGACTGTCATTGCATTAGTTTGCGCACTTAACCATGCCATTTGATCACCAAAACCTAAAGTTAAAAACCGCCATTTATCGTGATCATCTTGATTTAAGAAGTTCACAATAGGGAGCATCTCAATTTTTTGCGGCTGGAATGGCCTAAAGTAACCAAGACTCATGGTGAAAACAGTCATAAAGATAAATAGTCCAGCAAGGATTCCTCCAATAATACGATGGTAAATTGCTCCAAAACGCACTCGAATCAAGGCTTTTAAATCCCCTTCTACAAAACGATACGCAAATTCACCTAGTAGGGGTAACGACATAATAGAAGCCCAAAGCGTAAATCTATCTAATGTAAGAATGTTAAATGCTGTTTCACCTAAAACCATTCTTGGAATTGGGGTCGTTCCGCCAGTTCCTAAAATCGTTAGTAGTGTTATCGATAAACCGAAAAAGAGATAACGTTTACTATAATATCTATAAAAAATATATGGCAATAGGATGAGTAGAATTCCCCAAGGGATTAAAAAGAACATTAGACCAGAAGACGTAATTTCTAAAAAATTATCTCTTGATCCGTGCGGAATGGGTACTTGAGTTATTGGATTATTTTTTGAATTAATCCAATATGGAAAAATACAGCCAATAATAATAACTAGTGAAGCCATTCCAAAACTAATAATCCTGTTAAAGAGTTTAAAGAAACTATTTAGAAAAATTTTAAACGAAACTTCTTTTAGTGTGTCTACTTGATCTCGAGACACATCTAAAATAACCATTCCTATTAATGGAAAGACAAAAAATACCATTCCGAATATAGGGGTCACATGATGAGAAGTAACAGTCACAGCAATTAATGACAAGGAAGTTGCTAAATATCTTGATCTACCTGTTTTAAGCCATAAATAAATTTCTGGTAACGCATGCATTAAAATAGAAATCCCAACAATACTTGGCAATTGACCAAATACGTGAAGCGTTTCAACAAATGATGACGAAAATACTGCTAAAATAGAGGCATAACCCGCAACCGTTTTATTTGATGTAATTAATAACGAAAACCGATACACTCCAGTTATAAAAAGGACTATTGAAATTAGAGCGACCGAGAACAATCCAAACTTTAACCCCCCCATCATCGACAGTAGTCCAATAGATTGATGAACTAAAGGAGGATAGCTCATAACCGTAAAGCCTGTATACCACTCATAATTCCAAGGTTCAAACCAACTATTGGCATAATGGTCCGAAAAAAATAAATGGATCAAAGCATCATAGGTACTTTCTAAAGTGAAAAACATGGAAGTACCATGAAACACAACCCCAATTAGTAGTGCAACAATCAAATATTTATTGGTGGTTTCTTTCATCGATAATCTTCACAGTATCAGCAATGTAAATATAAATTATTCTAATAGCATTTCAATTGCTTGTCATCTAAAGCAATTGACCATTCGTCTACACATAATAATTAATTAATCTAAAGAACAATTTTAGACCCCTCTTGTATAGTATTTTAGAAGTCTCTAAATAAAATATCATACTTTGAAAATATTAGCGATAGATGATCAAAAACTAGTGTTGCTTCCAATAGAAAAGCGGTTAAATGAACTTGAATATAAAGTCAAAACTGAAACAAACTCTATTAAAGCAATAGGCATTTATCATTCGTTTAAACCCGATTTGGTAATCGTTGATATTAACATGCCTAAAATTTCAGGATTAGAAATTGTGAAATATATTAGAAATTCCGAAAATCCGAAAACACCTATATTAATTTTATCTGGCGATACAAATGATAACGTCATAATTGAAGGGTTTGATTTAGGAATTAATGATTACATGAAAAAACCAATAAGCTTAAATGAAATATGTGTTCGAATAAAAAAATTAATTGGAATTCCAAAACAAGTAAATACCGTGAAAACGATCAGTCAAGTAATCATCCAACAACGCTGCGTAGGAGTCGTAATTCCCTGTTATAACGAAGAGCAACGTTTGTTAAGTAAAAAGTTTACTAATTATATTGATAAAAACTCTGGCTATCATCTATGTTTTGTAAATGATGGTAGTAAAGACAAAACTTTAGAAGTCCTTAAGAAATTACAAAAAGGCAGAGAAGAGTTTATAACGATTTATGATTGCAAAAAAAATGGTGGAAAAGCCGAAGCTGTTCGTTTGGGAATGCTCTACATGGCTAAAAAAGAAGATATCGATTATATAGGTTTCCTAGATGCCGATTTATCGACCAATCTAACCGATTTTGATGATCTAGTAAAAACAATAGAACATTCTGATTTCAAAATAGTGAGCGGGTCTAGAATTACACGAATGGGAGCAAATATCACAAAAGAGTCCGCTAGAACCGTTATAAGTTTTACAATTAATTTTATAATTAGAAAAATTTTATCCATGGATTTTAAAGACACACAATGTGGTGCGAAAATATTTCATAAGGATATTATCTCAATCGTTTTTAGAGATAAATTTATAACAAAGTGGATTTTTGATGTTGAAATATTTAAAAGAATGTCACAATATTATGGTCTAAAAAAAGCCAAAACAATGCTTTGTGAACAACCGTTAAAAAAATGGATACATGCTGATGGCTCAAAATTATCTTTAAAAGACTCGTTTAGAATTATAAGTGACTTAGCACTAATTGCTTGGGTTTATAGATCAAAAAAAATAAAAAATAAAGCTTTAGCAGAAGCTTTATATACTGACCAAACAGGATCCTACTCCCCTACGGATTATTAGTACCATTTGAATACTGGATTAAACTATAAATAAATACAGTTAAGTTTCAAGCTTTAACAGCTTGAGAGAACGTATCTTATAATAAATTAAGCAGCTTCATTAGCTGAGGTCTGTTGGAGCGACTTACGGGAATTACATCTCTTTTTATCAACACACTATTGTCTTCAATATCAATGATTTTTTTGATATTTATAATATAAGAGCGATGAATTTTTAAAAACAAATGGTCTGGAAGTTTATCTTCTATTTTTTTTAAAGTAGAATGTACCATATAGTTTTTGTTCTCTGTTTTTACATGAATATAATCCCCTTTTGCTTCAATGAGGTATATACTAGGAATATCAATTTTAATAAGCCTTCTGTCAATATTAATATACAAATCGTCTGCAGAAGTCCTTTCTGTTTTTTTTGATGAATCATAAGAATCAACCGATGAATTCTGTTTGTCTGTTGCTTTTTGTAGTGCCTTTTGAAAACGCTCAGGAGCTATTGGTTTCACTAAGTAATCTAAAATACAATCGTATTCAAAAGCTTGTATAGCAAAATTTGAATCTGAAGTCGTCAATATTATTTTTGGAGGATTTTTTAATGTTTCAATAAAATCAAACCCTGTGAAATCTGGCATGTGAATATCTAAGAAAATTAAATCAACCGTATGTTGATTTAAATATTTAATGGCTTGAATTGCATTTGGAAACTCTTCAATAACATTAAGATTTTCAACTTTAGAACATAACTGTCCAATAATAGCTCTTGCAGTAACCTCATCATCAATAATAATACAATTCATAAATACTAACTATAGTTGTTGTAAATAATTTGTTATGTTAATTAATATAGATTTGAATTCTTGATTAAGGCTTGTATTTCCTTTTAATAAATCGTTTTCAAAAGCTGAAGCAATTTCATAACTTTTATCAAGACCCAATATACTAATTTTATGCTTAAGTTTATGCACATTATCTGCAGTCAACTTAAAGTTTTTAGCTTTAAAGTTTTTTAAATATTCTTCTTTCTCTAAAGGAAACTCCATTTTAATTATATTAATTATCTTTTTCTCAAAGGCCGTATCTCCTCCTGACATATTATATATATAAGATAAGTTTGGTGTTTCCATATTTATTTTTTTAACGTAAAATGGAATGTAGTTCCTTTTCCATAATCAGATTCTATCCATATATTTCCATTATAAAGATCTATAATTTTTTTGACAATTGAAAGTCCTATTCCTGTAGAATCTTTATGATCATTTAGTGAATGGAAAATTTTGAAAATTTTATCATGGTATTTTTTTTCTATTCCAACGCCGTTATCCTTAATTGAAAATTGATAAAACGATTTTTTTTCAGAAACGTCAATTTCTATTAAACCGTTTTTTTTATTATTAAATTTAATCGCATTACCAATTAAGTTTTGAAACAATTGCTGAAATTTTGTTCGTTCACCAAAGACAACTGGCAATTTATTCTTAACATTAATTTGAATATGACTTGGAATAAAAATAATTTTTTTCAAGTCTTCAATAACTATATTTAAATCAACATTTAGTTTTTTAGATTCGTCCAAACTAACACTAGAATACAATAATACATCCGAAATCAACAGCTCCATCTTTTCTAAAGTGGATTCGATATGACCAAAGTTTTGAAGACTGTTTTTATCAAATTTTCCTATATTATCTTCTTTTAGCCAACTTACTAAGGCGTAAATACTACTTAGCGGTGATTTTAAATCATGGGATACAATGTGTGCATATTCTTGAAGTTCATCATTACTCTTTCCAAGTTTCAAAAGTAACTTTTCTTTTTGGAGTTCAAGGTTTTTAATTTCAGTAATATCCCTAACAATTCCTTGTGCAGCTATGGCTTTATGGTTTTCATCATAAATGATACTTGCATTAATATGAACTAATTTTTGATCATTTGATTTTGTATTTATTTTAACTTGAAAATTTGTGATCGATCCATTATTAATTAATTTACTGTAACTTTTTTTGACTTTTTCAACCTCTGAAACATCGACGAGAGTAAAAAGATTAATATTTTCTTGATTGTTGTCATAGCCAAGCAAACTGGTTGCAGGTTCATTCATTTTTATAACATTGCCCCTAAGATCCATAACAACATATGCATCTACTATATTTTCAAATACACCTCTCAGTTCAGATGATTTTTCAGCAATTAATTTCTCTAATTTAAAATTAGATTTTTTTAGTTTTTGGGTAAGGTCATAGAATTCGGTAGATTTTCCTTCTAAAATTTTTTCAGCAGCTTTTCTCGCCCCTTTCTCACGTTTTAAAGCTCTTAATAAGATGCCTTCTAGTTGTTGATTCATTTATTCTTTGTGATGCTAAATTTGACTTCAGTTCCATCCTCTTTGATTTTTTCTAAATCAATGACTGCTGTAGAATTAAAATACTCAAAGGTTTTATTCATCAGACCTAAGCCAAAATGATGCATAGCCCTACTAGACTTGTAAATCATTATTAATGAATTTTCTGTTTTTTCAATGACCTCAAATGTTGGTAATTCCGCATCTGGGTAAATTTTTCTAACCTCAACATGAATATGGTTTTCAATAGATGAAATCATTTCTATAGGGTCTTTATAAATTGCTAAAAGTCCAGGATAACTACTTTCAATTACACTAAAAAAATGCTCCGCATACACAAGTAAAAGGGCGTCTATAGAAATTTTTGTATGCGCACTTAGATGCTGAAGTAATTGTAACATTTCAGAAAATTCATAGGTGCCAACAGAAGTATAGATGCCTTCAGACTCTAGTTTTGAAGCACTGATAATTTTATCAACAACTTCCAATCCAAATTTAGTTTCTACAAGCTCTAAAAATTCAGTAAGTACGATTCCTTTCATTTGTGTTTTTTAATTCATTTATACTCCAATACGCTAATAGTTTTTCAATTTTAGATACATAATCTTCATATTTTAGAGGTTTGAGTACGTAGCCTGCAATCCCAATTTCATAACAAGCAATCAAATCTTTTTGATTATTGGAGGTCGTTAGTATTATTGTTGGGATATATTTTAATGTATCATCATTTTTTAAAATAGATAAAAACTCGATCCCATTTATTTTGGGCATGTTTAAGTCTAATAAAATAATATTCGGGAGATTGGTTTTTTGTGCTAATAGTTTTAAATCATCTTCGACATTATTAGCGCCAATGATTTCATGATTTAGTTTTAATTTTGAGATGGTTCTATTAAACTTCATAACTTCAATAGCATCATCTTCAATAAGTAGGATTTTAAGGGTTTTCATTTCAATAAAAAATTAAATAATTTCTAAAATAAATATATCCTACGGGTGGTCCTATATATTTTGTTTGATGGTTGGGAAGTGTCGATGAATAGCTAAAATATGGCGATGAATTGTAATGCTGATTTTGGCGGTTTATTTGAAACTCGATTTATAAGTCTATTTCTTAGTTGTCTACTTAGTTGCTCAATTTTAAGAAGCACCTTATCCCAACCACCCATCACGATCCAAACTTCTGTATTGAATGGCTTCACTAATATGGGCACTTTCTATAGACGAAGCGCCTTCTAAATCGGCAATGGTTCTGGAAACTTTTAAAATACGATCATAGGCTCGCGCTGACAAACCGAGGCGTTCCATAGCGGTTTTTAAAAGCTGCATTGAATTCGCATCTAATTTACAATAAGCACGTATTTGCTTCACATTCATTTGTGCGTTGTAATGTACACTACTCGATTTTTCAAAACGCTGTGTTTGTAATTCACGTGCTTTAGTCACCCGTTTTCTTATATCCACGGAGGACTCCCCTTTGCGCTCGTCTGACAGTTTTTCAAACGGGACCGGTGTCACCTCTATATGGATATCAATACGATCCAATAATGGTCCCGAAATTTTACCCAAATACCGTTGCATTTCCCCCGCAGATGACATCGTAGGCGCATTTGGGTCATTAAAATACCCACTAGGACTTGGGTTCATACTGGCCACCAACATAAAACTACTTGGATAGGTGACTGTAAACTTGGCACGTGAAATGGTCACCTCTCGATCTTCTAAGGGCTGACGCATGACTTCTAATACCTCCCGTTTAAATTCTGGTAATTCATCTAAAAACAACACCCCATTATGAGACAGTGAAATTTCACCGGGTTGCGGGTAACTTCCCCCACCCACGAGGGCTACATTTGAAATCGTATGATGGGGCGACCGAAATGGACGTTGTGCAATTAATCCTTTTTGAGCACCAACCCGCCCTACTACAGAATGTATTTTAGTCGTTTCCAAGGCTTCGTGCAAGGTCATCGGAGGCAGAATTGATGGCAAGCGCTTGGCGAGCATGGTTTTTCCCGCGCCCGGTGGCCCAATTAATATAATGTTATGTCCACCAGCAGCAGCAATTTCCATACAGCGTTTGATGCTCTCCTGCCCTTTGACATCAGAAAAATCAAATTCAGGATGCTCTAAGTTTTTTTGAAACTCGGCATGGGTATCTACTATGGTTTGCTCTAAGGCTTTGTTTTTATCAAAATAATTAATCACTTCCGAAATGTGTTCCACACCATACACTTTCAACCCGTCGACAATGGCAGCTTCTTTTGCATTTTCTTTAGGTAGAATAAATCCTTCAAAACCATCCTCTAGAGCTTTAATCGCAATTGGCAACGCCCCTTTGATGGGCTGTACTGATCCATCTAAGGAGAGTTCTCCCATAATGACATACCGATCAATGTTGACCTCTTTTATTTGATTGGAGGCCGTTAAGATCCCCATTGCCAACGACAAGTCATAGGCAGCCCCTTCTTTGCGCATATCCGCAGGCGCCATATTAATGATGATTTTCTTTCCAGGAAGTTTATAGTTATTGTTGTTTAGCGCAGCAGAAATCCTATAAGAACTTTCTCTTACTGCGTTGTCTGGCAAACCTACTAAATGATAACCAATTCCTTTGTCAATATTTACTTCTACAGTAATTGTGGTTGCTTCTATACCAAAGACTGCGGAGCCATAGACTTTTACTAGCATGCTTTTTTCTTTAAAGATATAAAATCTTTTTTATTAAAACAGATTTCTATTCTTTTAAAGATGTTATCATAAGGAATGATTGTGAGATAAAATAATTAGCTAAATAATTTATTTTAAGTTGATTACTCCCAAATATCTTCTAATTCTTCTAATGATTTTCCTTTGGTTTCTGGAATAAATTTATAGGTAAAGAAAATGATTATTAAAATAAAAGTTATAAAAATGAAATATGGTAAAGAACCATTCCAAGGTTGACTATTATTCATTTGACTATCTGTTACCATAGGAAATGATTGTGATACAAAATAATTCGCTGCCCATTGAGCTGCAACCGCAACAGACATGGCTACACTACGTATTTTATTAGGAAACATTTCTGATAGTAATACCCAAACAACTGGCCCCATAGACATTGAAAATGAAGCAATAAATAAAAGAACACCTACTAAAGACACTAAGCCTAATGATTGCTGTTGTAAAGATACGCCCAATAATAAAAAACCTACTAGCATTCCAACAGCACCAATATATATTAATGGTTTTCTTCCTATTTTATCTACGGTATACATTGCCACAAATGTGAAAATTAAATTGATAAATGCTAATAATATTTGTTGCTTCAACACATCATCTTTACCAAACCCAAGTGCTTTTTCAAAAATATCTGCACCGTAATATAAAACAGCATTAATACCTGTAAATTGTTGTAAAACAGATAAAACTGTACCAATTACAATAATGGTAAGTATTGCTTTAGAAAAATAATTAACTTTTGTTTTATTATTTTCTTGCGCTAAAGACTTTTGAATTTCTTCACTTTCTAAAACAGCGTTTTCTGCACCGTGTATTTTAGTCAATACTTCTAAAGATTCTTCTTTTTTCCCTTTTAAAGCTAACCATCTAGGGCTTTTTGGAACAAAAAACAACAAGGTTAAAAACAAAATACTTGGTATTAATTCAGACCAAAACATGCGCCTCCATCCAATAGCAATATTTTCTTCTGGGCTTAAATTATTACCTATAAAATAGGTGGCTAAAAACACCACAAAAAAACCAATAACAATAGCTAGTTGATAATAAGTAACTAACTTTCCTCTTTTGTCAGCAGGAGCTATTTCTGCTATATAAGTAGGTGCGTTCATTGATGCAATACCAATACCTAAACCTCCAATAATTCTAAAAACTACTAATAGAGAAAGCGATTCTGGCAAGAATGATGGCAGTCCAGATCCCCAAGCAGAAATTGCAAATAAAATTGCAGAAATTATTAAGGAATTCTTTCTACCTATTACAATACTCATTTTTCCAGCAATAATAGCACCTAAAAAACAACCAATTAATGCACTACCAACAACCCAGCCTTTCATTGCTGAGCTTAAATCGAAATATTTACTTAAAAAAAATTGTGCGCCATTAATTACACCTGTGTCATAACCAAATAGTAACCCTCCAAGAGCAGATACACAGGTTATTAATAATAAAAATGATTGTTTTTTCATGATAATTCGTTTTAATTGTTAGTTAGAATGTAGCTTTCTGCTTTCCAGTTTATTTCATCTTCACCAAGGTGAGGATTGTTATAAAAAACCTCTATTAAGGAAGATTTTAACTTTATGTTATTGTTTTCAGCATATTGATGGACGGCATACCAAGCTCTATCAGAGATACTATAATTGCCATTAAAAGTTGCTTTAATAGAAGGTTTACTTATTACTTTTTTATATTTTATATCCTTATGTTTTGGAAAACTATCTGTCTTTTTTATTGGAAAGCAAAAGTTGAAATCTAGTTCTGTAGAATTCGCATCCCATTTTTCAATTTCTAAAAAAGGATGCGATTCTAACTTCATATTATTCTCTTGTAAAAAAAGATTAATATACGGACTATTTGAAATCATTTTACCAGCTTTATCCTTTTGATTAGATTTTATATTCACATAAGCAACATAGGTTTCTGGGCTTTTTTCTAGACCATTAACGGTTACTTTAAATTCATCTAAATGTTTTAATAAGCCAGCATTAAAACTTGTTATTTCATTATTAATAATCTCTTTTAATTTTGACCTTCCAAAGAATTTTTCAATTCTATCTTTTACCGAATTTGTTTTGTTTTTAACGCCTAAAAGAATAGTAGCTGTAGAATCATTTTCAATTTTTATATTCCAATGTAAATCTAAATTGTAAGATTCTAGAACAATAGATTGATGTATTGTATGAAAGTTTTCTTTTGATTCAATAGATGTAGAAATATGTCTTTTTTTTTTAAGCGTTTCATTCCAATCTAATATGCTTTGAAAACAAGTTCCTTGCGATGTATTCGCATTAATTATAATATTGTAATCATAAGGTTTTATCAAAAGAGACCATAACACAATAACAACTACTGTAATACTAGAAAATATAAAAATCTTATGCTTCATCTATTCTTTAATCATTTTTAGTTTTGAGGTTACATTATTACCAACCGCGATGCCTTGTTTAAGTCCAACTTCAATTGCTGCACGATAGTGAATGCCTCCATATAATCTACTTAATGCAGCTTCTTGAGCTGCGTTTCTAAATGATGTGAAACTACGAATAGGTAACCCATAATCAGTTTCTGTATCATCGTTGAAGGAGAAATTATCTCCAAAAATTTCAGTTAAGATTTCTGAAGCTGCCCCAGAAACTACAGAATGACCACTTACATATTCTGGGAATGGAGGTGTTTGTAAAATTGGCTTCCAATTGTCATCTATATGTTTGTTTATTAAGGTTTCTGGTCTTACCAAATTACTTCTGTATTTTTCATCCCAACAACTTATAAAAGCATCAGCAATACCAATAGTTACTTTTGTGTTGGTATAAACGGCTTCGTTAAAGTCTAAACCTTTAGATTTAGAAGCAATCTTGGTAATGCCAACCCAATGTGCACCAGGGCTAATTTTTTTTGTTGCAAACATTAAATGTCCACGAGTTACTGAAACATAAGGGTTACAATCCCAAAATTGGGCAATTAGTATTTCTTCAGAGTTATCTCCTTTTTTAGTAATACGTTCGCTTACTTCATAAACCTCTTTTAATTCTTTATAAAACTGACTTTTTTTATCTAATGAGTATTCTGGTGGTGGTATTGGCTTAAACTGGTCAGCAGAAATTAAGGTGAAGGGTCTAATTTTGCGCCAATGTGGTTCTATACCATTCATATATGCTGGTGGAGTTGGTTGCCAACGTTCTGGAGCATCATAATTCACCGTGTATTTTGGCATGGTTCGGGTTTTATTATAATTATCCTGATCCATCCAATTTGCAATATGACTTGCAACCGCTAATCCATACTCTTTTGAAGCTTTAAACTCTTTTGGATTTTGTTTTCTCCAAATACCATAAATACTATCTTTATATTTATCTAGTATATCTTCAGAAAACACTAATTTTTTACTTACCTCTAAATGCGCAACTATAGCAGCCAAATTATAATTTAAGCCTTCATTTTTTTCAATAGTCGATATCGAAGTTAATCCTTCAAATTGACCAGCCAATGATTTATAATTTGCATCATTTTGTGCAATAATTTCATACGCAGCAATATTTGGATACACATACACACGGCTAGCTACAGGCGGTGAAAAAATATCGTGAACCATAATCTGCGTAATCTGATCTACAGCATTAAAATAGTCGTTAGTAGAAACTACTATAGGTTCGTTTTGTTTCTTGCACGAGACTAAAGAAGCACACAAAACGAAACTTATAAAAAGGATTTTAATTATCTTGAATTTCATATAACTCGGCTTTTGCATTATTAATAGTAATCAACACATAATCTTTATTGTTTATAGTTACTATATTTATTGATTTTACTTGTTTGTGAGATAGGTTTAAACCAACTTCATATCCAGATTTAATAGTTGTTTTATTTGAAATTAAAGCTCCAGAAAAACCACCTAACCTGCCATGGTATGGTGTAGTGCTAAAATTATTTCCTGCTAAAAAGATTTCTTCTTTTCCGTTTTTATCAAAATCGTATACAAGTACGTTTGTAATTGGTGCAAGTTGTAATTGTTCATTTAGAGGAACGAATTGAAAACGACCATCAGTATTTTCTAAATAGCCTGAAGCCAACTCATGTACTTTAAAAATATGAGAGGCTTTAGATAAGGTTTTATCTGTAAATATTTCGTTTACTGTTTTACCTGCAAAATCTTTATAAGACGAAAAGTCTTTTTTAAGAAATTCTAATTGATTAGACAATTCATCTAAACCTAAATTAGTGTAATATTTACCGTTCTTTTCACTTGCAGTAATGGTTTCCGTAGTCTCGTTTTCATCAAAATCTCCATAATACATTAATAAAGGATAGTCTTTGGACGCTTTAAATTTTGAGTTTTCTCCCCAATTTCCAAGAACATAATCTACATCGCCATCTTGGTCTATATCAAACGGTGAAATGGTTTGCCAAAGTCCGTTGAGTTTATCATGAGTACTATCTGCTACTTTACTGAAATACCCAGAATCATTTTTAAAAAAAGTAGGAGCCATCCACTCTCCAACAACAATTAAATCATTATCACCATCATTATCATAATCTGAAAAAACAGCGTCAGTAACAAGTCCGAGAGCATTAAAAATTGGGTTGTTAACAATCACAAAACCATTAGGTGTATTTTCTAAAATATAAGAATTGTTGATCTTACCAAAATCGGCAGAACTAGTATAATTACCAATAAAAAGATCTAAATCATTATCACCATCTATATCTGCCATTTTAATGACAGAAGTGTTTTTATACAGTTTAGGGAAATCTATGTTTTTAATAAAACTACCATCGCCTTTGTTGATATATAATCTGTTTAACAAAGGTGTTGCTTTATGAAAATATTCTCCGCCTGCGGAAGCCACAATAATATCATTCCCGCCTTTTTGATTGAAGTTCGCTATCAAAGCAAATACGTCTTCAGATTTTTTATCTTTTATAAATACTGAATCTCTCTTTATTTTAAAAGATGATTTGTCTTGTATAAATAATTGTGCTGCTTGATTTTTACTGCCTCCAAAGAAAATATCGTCTTTTCCATCATTTGTAATATCACCAATAGCAATTGCTGGTCCTTTGTTAGAAATTTTATACGGAATTAATTTTTGTCTATTAAAATCAATAAAATTATTCTCGATATGAGTGTAATTGAGTCCTAAATTATCTTCAATTTTTTTGAAACGCTTTTTTGTTTTTGGAAATATATTAGTATACATAACCTTTTTTCTGTTTTTAGTAGAATGAATGTTAACTAACGTATCTAAAGTTATTTTGTGTTCTATTTTTTGGTACGTATTATCAGGCCAAATTACTAGAATACTGTCTATTTTAGCATCATTTGTAAAACCAAAATTTAAAATTAATTCTGATGAAGATTGAAATCCTCTTGATGAAAATAGTTGTTTGTACTGGATTTTATTTTTTTCAAAAACCAAAACCTTACTACCAATAGCATACTTGTTTTTCTCTTCGAATTTTAATTTAAAATTTAAGAAGTGATTTTTTGTATTTGTATTTTCATAAATAAATGCTGTTTTATTGATGTTGTTTGAAACAATATCGAGGTCACCATCATTATCTAAATCGGCATAAGCGCTTCCATTTGAAACCGAAATATTGATAGGTAACCAATCTTGTGAACGGTTTTTAAATTGCAATGATGTAGTTCCTTCAAATACAAAATTTTGATAGGCGCCTGAAGGCATTTTAGCTATAACATCCTTATTTAAAATGGTTCTATTTTTAAGTTGGGTATTGATTTCTCCATTAGAAATATATTTAATATAATCTAAATCATTAGGCCGTTTAGGAATGCCATTAGAAATAAACAAATCTTGAATTCCATCTAAATTAAAATCTGCGAATAGTGGAGACCAACTCCAATCTGTAGCTGCAACTCCGTTTAATAATGCCGTTTCAGAAAAGTGATTTCCACCTTCATTTATTTGGAGCATATTTCTTGCAAATTGATGATGATAGCCTAATCTATTTACTTTTAAATTATGAATATCACTATTATCTTCTCCTACTGAAGCTTTTAAAACTTTCTCGGATGCTGGCAGCATATCTAACGTAATTAAATCGTAATAGCCATCATTATTTATGTCTGAAGCATCGCTTCCCATAGAAAACCTACTTACGTGCCCAAAATGTTGTTTAATAGATTCTTTAAATGTACCATTGCCTTGGTTTACATAATAAAAATCATCTTCGTGGAAATCGTTAGATATGTATATGTCAGTAAAACCATCATTATTAAAATCGGCTGTACTAATGCCTAATCCGTAGCCATTAATTCCACCATAAATCCCAGCTTCTTCGCTAACATCAATAAAAATATTATTCTCGTTTTTTAACAATCTATCACCTGCTTTTTTATGACGTTTTTTGCGAATAGACGCTTTCCCGTAAGCATCTTTTGTATGCACTGCCTGATTTAAGAGATACATATCTAAATCACCATCGTTATCATAATCAAAAAAAGAAGCTTGTGTTGCATAGGTTTGGAAATCCAATTGAAAATCTTCTGCTTTTTCTGTAAACGTAAGGTCTCCATTATTTATAAAAAGCTCATTTTTCCCTTTGAGACCACATATTTCGGTAACGGCACAAACATAGATATCTAAAAGGCCATCGCCATTTACATCTGCCATAGTTACTCCTGTATTCCATTGAGATGAGCCTTTAGTTTTAGAAGTAATAGTTATATCTTCGAATTGAAATTTTCCTTTGTTTAAATATAATTTGTTATTTGTTTGATTTCCTGTAAAGTAAATGTCTTGTAATCCATCATTATTAATGTCTCCAATGGCAACACCACCGCCATTATAAAAATAGAGATAATCTAAAATGTTTACTTTATCTGTAGGTTTTAAGTTGTTTGAAAATGTAATACCTGATTCCTCTTGAGAGACTAAAGAGAATTGTTTTTGCTTGTCATTAGTTGTACACGAAAGACAAATACCAATTAAAAAAAACAGATATAATTTATTCATTTATAGAAAATAAAACAGGTTTTTCGTTATTGATTCCTAACAAAACTTGTGTGTTCTTTTTATCACTATTTATTACATTAATACTAGTAACTACACCTTTCACAAAAAAGCCAGATTCTGTACTGTTGACCCACTTAAAAAGTCCTTTCTTATTATTTAATAATAATCCACCAAAACTGGCATCTAATTGTGAAAATTGTGGCTTTAATGAGTAATCATTTCCTCCGTAAATAATGTCTAAAAGCCCATCATTGTTAACATCAATAACTTCAATAGTATTTATACAAGAAAATTGCGCTCTTGATGGTAGTGTTGTTATTTTAAAGTTGTAATCACCATCGTTTATAGCAATCACACTTTCTGAAATGGTAACTTCTTTTTGAATAGATTGATTTAATTTTTTTTCTGAAAACAAATCATTTATTGATTTTTTAGCATAGTCAGAAAACTTCAGATTTTCTTTTTTAAGATGCGCTAATTGATTGGTTAAATCTCGTTTTAAATGAATTGGAATGTCTTTTTCGTTACGTTGTTTTGTTATAATTTGCTCTATCGTTCCGTTAAAGTCAAAATCGTTGGTAAACATTTTTACTGTTGAAGTGCTATCTGCTACACAATTGGTATTTGTTCCTCTATTACCTAACACTAAATCTATATCTCCATCATTATCAATATCAGCAGCTTTTACTGTTTTCCACCAACCTGTTAGAGCGTTTAAATTGGTTTTAGTAGCTGTTAAGTTTCCTGATTTGTTAATTAAAATATGAACGCCTCCCCAATCTTCTGTTAGTATTAAATCTTTTATTTTATCGTTATTAATATCTGCCCATTGTGAATCTGTTATCATAGAAATTTTAGCAATATCAGCAGCTTTTTCTGTTAGTATATTTTTAAAATTTCCTTTGCCATCATTCTCTAGTAAGTAATGTTTTGGGTGTAAACCATAAGCTCCAGGAACGCTTCTACTACCAACAAATACGTCTATATCGCCATCGTTATCATAATCATAGGTAGAAATAGTTGACGTATTGTAATTATTTGATGGCATTTTAAGAGTTGTATCTTTTCTATAATTTCCTCTACCATCATTGAGGTATAGACGCAAATTAAATTTAGAATTCATAGAAGTTTCATTTCCTCCAGAACCCACTATTAAGTCTAAATTACCATCGTTATTAGCGTCAAAAAAGGATGCAGCTGTATCTTCAAATAAATTATCTTCTTTAAAAATTAAAGCATCTTTTTTAATGAATTTGTTATTTTTTGAAAGATATATTTGTGCCTTTTGATGTTTTGCTCCTCCTATAAAAATATCATCTTCACCGTCATTGTTAACATCACCAAGAATAGTAATTGGTCCTTCTTTTGATAACATTTGATAAATTAAACCTTCATAATCAAAATCTACATAATTATTCTCTTGATGTTTATCAAACTGATGATTTGACTCTTTGAATAAGGTATTTTTATTATTTTTCTTTAGATTATTTTTTTCTGTGTTATTATCAAATTTATTTACTGCCAAAAGAGTATTCAATTCTGGATTTGTTATGCTTTGTATCGTATTATCTGGCCAAGTAATTTTAAGGGAATCTATTTTAGTCTTTTCTCCAATTCCGAAAGTTAATTTGTAATCAACAGATGATTGAAATCCTCTTGAAGGATATAATTCTTGTGTTAAAATTTCATTACCAACATAAGCATTAACACGACTACCTATAGCAAACGTGTTAGCATTATCTCCTTTCAATTTTAACTGTATATAGTTATTCTTTTTTATTTTAGAATTGGACTCGTTTCGATATACAAATGCTGGTTGATTTACATTGTTAATAATAAGATCTAAATCGCCATCGTTATCTAAATCGCCATAAGCAGTTCCGTTTGAAAAACTTTCATCATTAATTCCCCAATCTTCTGCTTTATTAGTAAATGTTAAATCTTTGTTGTTTTTAAATGCGTAATTTTTTATAGGTGTAGAAGGCATCTTACTTACTACCTCGTTTACAGATTCTTTTTTACCACTCAATACCATTTTTTGGAGGATATCGTTTGCGAAAAAATCCATAAAATCTTGGTTGGTTAAATCGTGATATATACCGTTAGAGACAAAGATATCTTTATACCCATCATTATCCATATCTAGCATTAAAGCACCCCAACTCCAATCTGTCATAGCTACTCCAGAATGAAAAGCAATTTCAGAAAAGGTATTATTTCCATTATTAAGCTGTAAAGCATTTTGCATGTATTGATTATGAAAATCTTTGCTTCGTTTTAATTGAAGTACATCGTAATTTTCATATTCGCTAGTTTCTTTTAACCTGGCATTGTCTTCTGGCAGCATATCTGTTGTGAAAACTTCTGGTAACCCATCGTTATTGATATCTCCAATATCCGACCCCATTGAAGATAAACTAATATGCGAAGTCCATTTTTTTATGTCTTCGGAAAAGGTTCCGTTTTTATTGTTTATGTATAAGTAGTCTCTTTCATAAAAGTCGTTGGAAATGTATAAGTCTGGCCAAGAGTCATTATTAACGTCTCCTACAGAAACACCAAGCCCAAAACCGATAAGGCTTCCGTAAATGCCGGCATCTTCGCTTACATCTACAAATTTTCCATTAACATTTTTTAGTAATTTGTCGCCTCCTCCTTTAAGCATTTCGGGTATGTCCCAATCTTTGCTTCGCAAATTTCTTTTGTTAGAATACCCCAAAGAGCTTACAGGAATAAAGCTGTTGTTTAAAATGTAAACATCTAAATCACCATCTTTATCATAATCAAAAAAAGTAGCGTGTGTTGTAAAACCATCATCTGCAAGATTATATTGTTCTGCAGATTCTGTAAAAGTTAAGTCTTTGTTATTGATGTATAATTCGTTTTTTCTATTATCGCCTTTAACATTGCCAGCATTACAAACATAAATATCTAGCCAGCCATCTGCATTAATATCTACCATTACTACACCAGTAGACCAGTTGTTAATGCCTTCTATAGACGCTTTTTCTGTAATGTCTTGAAACTTAAAATCGCCTTGATTTAAGTATAATTTATTTTTTTTGATGTTTGCAGAAAAAAACACATCGGATAAACCATCGTTATTAATATCTCCAATAGCAACACCACCGCCATTGTAGAAGTTGCGGTATTTAAAGATGTTTAAATCTTTTGTGTTTGTGATTTCATTTTTGAAATCTATATGGGTTGTTTTAGAATTAAGTTTTGTAAATAGCGTTTTTGAAGATTCTTCTTTAGTTGTGCAAGAAAAGAGAATAAGACAAAGAAAAATTAAACAAAAGCGCATTTAAAGAAAAATTTAAATTATAAAAGATTAGTTTCTCACTATAGTATTGATAGTGTACAGCATATTGATTTTGTGATTTTACTTGTAAAAATGGATTTATTTTTTAAGATGAACAGCGTTTTAACTATAATTAATATGCTATATATAAAAGAAAATGGGGTTAGATAACTAACTCAAAAAACTAACCCCATTTCAATCAAACTATGAACTAAAAATCAAATAAATTATTTAATATCCAGGGTTTTGTGTAATATCTGGATTTGCCAATAAGGCAGGTGTTGGAATTGGAAATAAAATTCTCTCTGCTCCAGATGCTGGCTTTTCTTGCCATGCATCTAAAAATTTACCAAATCGAACTAAATCATTTCTTCTCCATCCTTCCCAATATAACTCTCTACCTCTTTCAGCTAATAGTGTATCATCGTTAAGGGTTAATGAACCGGCTGTTAAGCCTCTGGAAATTCTAATTTCATCAACTACATCTGTCGCAGATTGACCATTAGGGTCTGTTCCTCCTCTATAAATAGCTTCAGCTTTATTTAAAAGCACATCACCATATCGTAAAAGTACATAGCTGTTATTTGGGTTATCGGCATTATCAACACCACCAGAAAAATCTGGAATGTATTTTAAAACACGTATTCCTTTTTCTTCAGTATTAACTGCTACGTCTACATCCGGTGTATATGCTAATGGGTCACCACCTCTTGTTGTTAAAGCTGTTCCGTTTTCATCAAATTGTTGCCCAATTAAGAAACCAGCTCTTGTACCTGTACTGTTAAAGTATGGGTTGGTAGCACTATTGTATTCTCCTCCTTTACGAATATCGTCATCATCAAAAGAATCGTAAAAATCAGATAATGTAGCAAAACCATTCCACCCGGAAGGCTTTTGGTTATAGTGCAATGTGTAATTCCATCGTCTCTTAAAATCTGTTAACTGCTCTTTTGGCACAGAAAAGATTAATTCAGAGCTTTGTTCATCATTTCTTTCAGCAAAGGTATTGTAATAACCAACAACGCCAGAAGTTAAAGAATACTGATTTGAAGCTGTAATAGCATTCGCATATTCTATAACTTTATTCATGTCTGCAGCATTAAAAGTAAAGCTTCCTGTACTTCTATCATCAGCTTCATAAACACCTTTATTTAAATAAAGTTTTGCTAACAAAGCTCTAGCAGAATTTTTATTAACTCTATTTGGAGAAGACGTATCTGGTAAATCATTTAAAGCACTTTCTAAATCGTCTATTAAAAAATTAACTGATTCTGCAGATGTTCTAATCAAAGGATTTACTTCTATGCCTTGAGTAGCTTCTCTAAACAACGTAATTCCCCAGAAGTCTAAAATGTGAAACCAATAATAGGCTCTCACCGTTTTTGCTTCAGCTATAATTTGTGGTGTTGCACCATCTCCTTCCATCGCTTGAGTGGCACTAAATACACCTAAGTTTAAATCGTTAAAAGACGTTTGGATAAAGTTATGATCAGGTGTCCAAGTGTGTAAATGCATTTGCTGAAACACACCACCATCAAACCAATCCGTTCCTCTTGTTGGACCTAAAATTTCATCAGAGCTATGACCCGAAAGTCCAAAAATAACGCGCTCGTTAGCAAACTCTCTTAATTGGCCGTACGATGATGCTAATAATTCTTCTGCATTACCAACTCCTATGGGTACAATAAATGCTTCATTTTCAAATTCTAAATCTGTACAACTAGAACATAAAAATAAAGAAAGTGTTATTCCTATTATTGAATATATATTAAATACTTTTTTCATGATTTTATATTATTTTAATGATACAGTTAAGCCAAATGTAATTGTAGTTGCTCTTGGATATGCAGAATAATCTACTCCAAAAGAAGGTACACCGTTAATGTTTTTATCAACGTTTACTTCTGGGTCTTGTCCAGAATAATCTGTAATAGTTAGAAGATTTTGGCCAGTTAAATTGAATTTAATACTATCAATAAACTTATATTTCTCTGTATCAAGTGTATAACCTAAAGATAAATTTTGTAATCTTATAAAAGAGCCATCTTCTAAAAATCGAGTTGAAACTCCATTGCCATTTGTAGCACTTTCATTACTATTCGCTACATCACGTGTTACATTTTTTCCACCAAGTAATAATGAACCCTTTAAGAATAATGCATTTCTGTTGTTGTTATAAATATAAGCGCCTTGTTGACCTGAGAAGAATACATTTAAATCCCAATTTTTGTAATTAAATGTATTGGTTAAACCAAATGTATAATCTGGTAAAGGTGTTTTTCCAACTAAACTAGCTGGAGACTCAATACTATTCCCATCACTATCAAAACCACCCCACTCACTTAAGAAGTAAGAATATAATGGCTGTCCTTCTGTTATTACTTGAGAAAATGCTCCAGTTAAACCTTGTCCACTAATAGCACCTGTTTGAAGCGTTCTATCTAGCCTAGTAACCTCATTTTTATTGAAACTAATATTAAAAGAAGAGGTCCAAGAAAAATTATCATTATCTATAATGTCTCCTTCTAAGAATAATTCAACCCCAGTATTTTTAACTTCAGCATCTAAATTGCCAAAATAGAATGGATTAGGTGCAGGTTGTCCTGCTTCTAATCTAAATAATAAGTCATCTGTCTTCTTTAAATACCAATCTACAGAACCTCTTAATTTATAATCAAAAAACGAAAAGTCAACCCCTGCATTAAATTGAGTTGTTGATTCCCACTTAAGGTCAGGATTACCAAATTGAGGTGCTGCTAGTGTGTTATTACTATCAAACCTTTGTAATGTTAAGTTGGCTCCACCTGGAATTTCTTGATTACCAGTAATACCATAACCGATTCTTAATTTTAGGTCATTAAATGACTCTGGAATAAAATCTTCATCAGATAACCTCCAAGCAAATGCTGCAGAAGGGAAATAACCATATCTGTTATTTTCTCCAAACTTACTAGATCCATCTGCTCTTAAAGTAGCTGTTAAAATATACTTGTCATATAAAGTATAATTTACTCTTCCAAAGAAAGATTGTAACTCGTCTGTAGAAGCAAAACTTTGTCCAGAAGCAGAACCAAGAACACTACTGTATTGACCCGCTTCTAAATTATTAAGCATAATACCTAAATCTGTAGTTTGAAAATTTGTGCCATTAAAACCTCTTGTTTTAACTTTAAACTTTTGATAAGAATATCCTAACAATGCACTTATTCTGTTATTCTCGTTAATATCTTTTTTAAAATTTAGTGTATGTTCTAAAAGTAAATCGTTAGTTAATACATTAGATATTTGAGCAACACCAATACCGGCTACTCTTGCAATATTTAAATCGCCAGAAAGCGCACTTCTACGTTCTGAATTTGAGCGATCTATACCTAAATTAAATTTATAACTTAAAGATTCTGTTAATTTTAAATCAGCTGCGAATCCTCCTAATATTCTAAATGTATTTGTTTTATCTGTTGATAATCCTATTATAGCTGCGGGATTACGTTCGTTAATATCTGGTTGAGCAAAAGTACCGTCTGCATTATAGATAGGTCTTGTAGGATTTGCTCTCCAAGCACCACTTAATAAATCACCCGTAAAACCAGCATCATTAGATATTTGCGGGTTATCATCTAATACATTAGACCCTATTGCAAACGTTGTAATTTTTAAGCGATCTTCAAATAAAGTGTGCTTAGTATTTATAGTACCAGAATACTTTTTGATGCCACTTCCTTCAACAATACCTTCTTGATTAACAAAACCAGCAGAAAACGCATAATTACTATCTCCATCTTCGCTGCCTCCTCCATATGAAAAATGATGAGACGTATTTAATGCTGTTCTAAAAATAACATCTTGCCAATCTGTACTTGCACCAAAATCTAATGAAGGGTCAACAAAACCTCTAAACTCATCCGCACTCAGTAAGTCTAATTCTTCAGTTATTGTACTAAAACCAACAGTTGTATTATAAGTAAAAGCATTTTTCCCGCTTTTTCCTTTTTTAGTAGTAATGATAACCACACCATTTGCTCCTCTAGAACCATAAATTGCTGTTGCAGATGCATCTTTGAGTATATCAATACTTGCAATATCATTAGGGTTAATAAAGTTAAGTGGGTTTTTTGCTGTAGTATTACCAGCACCATCATCACTACTACCAGCATTTGCTCCAGTTGGAGTTACTGCCGTACCGTTTAGAGGCACTCCGTTTACTACATATAATGGACCATTACCTGCTCTTACAGAAGATGTACCTCTAATACGAACGTTTACAGCCCCACCTGGTTCACCACCGTCTGTTGTTATTTGTATACCTGATGATTTACCTTGAATTAATTGTTCTGGAGATGCTACTGTGCCTCCGTTAAAATCTTCAGCTTTAATTGAAGATACAGCTCCCGTAACGTCTCTTTTACTCACTGAGCCATACCCTACAATAACAACTTCATCTAGTTTAGCTGAGTCTTCTTGTAATATTATGTTAAGAGAAGTTTGGTCACCAACAACAACTTCTTGTGTTAAAAAACCAATATAAGAAACAACAAGTGTTGCATTAGTATCAGTAACATCTAAAGAAAAATTACCGTCAAAATCGGTCTGTGCTCCGTTGGTTGTTCCTTTTTCTAAAACATTGGCTCCTGGCAAAGGTTGTCCATTAGTATCAACGACAGTACCACTTATACTAATTTCTGTTTGTTTAATAGTAGAAGTTTCTGTAACGTCATTCTTTTTTAATATTATTTGTTTTTTCTTAACAACATAATAAGTATTTGTTTTAAATAAAATCTGATTTAAAATATCTGAAATACGTTGTTTTGTTACTTTTATAGATACTTTTTTGTTTACATCAATCTTATTATGATTGTATAAAAACTTAAAATCTGATAATGACTCAATTTCGTTAAATACGTGTTCAATAGTTACATCTTTAAGGTCTAATGTAATTTTTTTGTTTTGAGAATATGAATTCGCGTGTATTTGAAAAAGAGAAACTATTATTAATAAGGTAGTTAGTTTCATTTTTAAATCGAATTTAAATCGCCTTTCTTCATAGAAAAGCGCACTAAAGTTGAATTTTTTCATACTTTTGTTTTGAATTTAGTGGTTATACTTAAAGTTTAATCACTCCTTTTAATCGGGAAACGTTGCTGCGTTTCTCGATTTTTTTTATATGTAAAGTGATTTTGTTTTTAATTAAAAAGTGTTTATCTCATTGGCGTATTAATTATTTAGTTAAGTTAGTAATAATAGTTATTTTGTTATTTTCCTTCGTGTAATTAAAAGAGGTTTCTTCACTAAAATATTCTAGAATATCTTCTATTGATTCATTATCTAAAAAAGATGCTGTGTATATTTGCTGGTCAAGAAAACTATATTTGTTATCAATAACAACATTGAATTTTCTTTCTAATTTTTTTCTAATATTTTCAAAAGATGTATTTTTAAAAAGTAAGTTGCCATCTTTCCATGCAGTGTAAATACTCACATCCACTTTATCAATAGACATTATTTCTCTATTCTTACTCCAAGCTGCTTTATAACCAGGTGAAAGCATTATAGATTTGTTTTCTAGATTCTCTTTGGCGCTTTCATATAACTTAACAGAACCCTCAACTAGAACAGTACTAATATCATTATCTTCGGGATAAAAAGACATATTGAATTCTGTTCCTAATACTTCAACATTTATGTTGTTTGCATTTACTATAAATGGATGGTCTTTATCTTTTGCTACATCGAAATAAGCTTCCCCTTTTATAAAAACCTTTCTCTCTTTTCCTTTAATAAATTGTACTGGATATTTTATTGATGTGCCTGCATTTAGTTTTACATTGGTTCCATCAGATAAAACTAAATCAAATCGTTTTCCATAAGGAATGGTAAGTTCATTATAAACCAATTTTGCTAATTGTTTGTTTTTGTTATGAGTATAATTTAGCTGATTTCCTTTTTGAACACCTACAACTTTACCATTAGCATCATATACTTTTCTTTTTCCGTTTTCAGAAATTACTTCAACGTTTCCATTTGGTAAGCTTAAAGTTATTTCTTTAGAATTTTTTGGATTTGTTTCAACAATAGTATTATCAATATTTATATCATTTTCAAATGGATTCATATTAAAAACATATCCCAGTCCAAATGCTATAAGAAAAATAGCCGCATATTTAAATAAGTTACTTTTAAGAATACGCTTTATTCTATGGTGATTATTATCAGTTTTAGGAACTAGGGTTAAAGTGTTTTTTAAGTTTAAATTTTCTCTAATTTTATTTAATATTTTTATTCTAGTTTCTTCATCAATCCTTTTATTATCTCCAATTACTACTTCTTCTTTATTCTGAAAACTTTCATAATAATTAATTATATACTCTTGTTCTTCCAAAGAACATTTTCCTTCAAGAAATTTGTCTATGAGTAATAAAAAAGATTGTTTATTCATTTTAATAATTATAAAATTTTATTAAGAGAGCATAGTTTTTGGTTAATATGGTATAGCTTCTTGTTAATGTAGTGTTAAAAAAAGAGGTTATCCCCTAGTCTAAAAGTGTTTTTTTTTAGAAAAGATTATTTTAAAAATAAAAGAAAAATACCTACTATATAACCTAATGAAACTCTTAAAGTTTTAAGTGCTTTAGTTATGTGATTTTCAACTGTTTTAGTTGAAATATTAAGTTTTTGAGAGATTTCTTTATGAGATAGTTGTTCCTCTCTACTTAATTTATACACTTTACGACATTTATCTGGCAATGAATCTATAACACTATTAATTTGTTCTACAAGTTCTTTAAACATCAATTTAGTTTCTGGAGATGTCTTTTTTATTCGATTATCTACGTCATCTAATAATTCAATCTGAGAAATAGATTTGTTTTTTCTAATTACAGCAAAAACATGATACCGTGTACTAGCATATAAATAACTTTTTAAAGATACTTTTATTTCTAATTGCTTTCGATTGTTCCATAGGCTAATAAAAATATTTTGGACCACATCTTCACTTAATTCTTTGTTCTTTAAAATATTGAATGCAGAAGCGTACAGTAACTTCCAATAAGTATTATAAATTATTGTTAGGGCAGATTCATCATCTTCTTTTAACCTTTTTATTGATATTTTATCAGAATTAATTTTGGGCAACTTTTAAGTATAAGTTAATATTCTGTCAAACATAGGTATTTAAAAATTAACACCAAATTTTAATTTTTCAATTTTTTTTATGGTTTTAGTTTTAACTTTTAATCCTTTTTCAAAATTAGATAATGTGCTTTTATCTAAACCAACAATTACTGCTAATTTGGAATAAGTAAGGTTTTTTTGAATTCTAAAAGTAAATAATTTCCCTTGTAAAATATTCTCATCAATTTTTAATGTTTTAGGAATATATCCTAAAAATATATATGCTTTATGCAAAGCAAAAATTGTTAGTGTTCTTTTATTAAGTTCTAATTCATAAACAAAATTTTTATTTACATTTAGTTCTTCTGCAATTTGAAGTTGAGTTAATTTTCTATCTAATCTTGCTTTTTTAAATTCATCGCCGACAGTTAAAATTTCTTTAGGATATTTACGGTCTTTTGGTTTTTTTGTAGACAAACTTAACGGTAAAATGGGAGGCAAAAGGGTGTGTGATTTATCGTTTGTCAGCATTGTACTCTTCTTTTTTAACTTTTTATTAGTTTCGTTTTTGAAACTTAAATTTTCTTTAACACCCTGTATATACAGGTGATTTGGTATTTTTAGTTCTATTGGTAAAATGGGTGTCAAACCCCAAGCGCTTGGCGAGCATGGTTTTTCCCGCGCCCGGTGGCCCAATTAATATAATGTTATGTCCACCAGCAGCAGCAATTTCCATACAGCGTTTGATGCTCTCCTGCCCTTTGACATCAGAAAAATCAAATTCAGGATGCTCTAAGTTTTTTTGAAACTCGGCATGGGTATCTACTATGGTTTGCTCTAAGGCTTTGTTTTTATCAAAATAATTAATCACTTCCGAAATGTGTTCCACACCATACACTTTCAACCCGTCGACAATGGCAGCTTCTTTTGCATTTTCTTTAGGTAGAATAAATCCTTCAAAACCATCCTCTAGAGCTTTAATCGCAATTGGCAACGCCCCTTTGATGGGCTGTACTGATCCATCTAAGGAGAGTTCTCCCATAATGACATACCGATCAATGTTGACCTCTTTTATTTGATTGGAGGCCGTTAAGATCCCCATTGCCAACGACAAGTCATAGGCAGCCCCTTCTTTGCGCATATCCGCAGGCGACATATTGATGATGAGTTTTTTACCGGGAATTTTATAACCATTATTTTGAAGCGCAGCCGCAATTCGGAAGTTACTTTCTTTAATGGCGTTATCTGGTAATCCCACCAAATGGTAGCCGATGCCTTTATCGACATTGACTTCGATTGTGATGGTATGTGCTTCCACGCCAAAGACGGCGCTTCCATAGACTTTTTTGAGCATTTTAGTAAATTTGAGAATTTAAAACTACTAAATATTAAGGAATAATAAAATTATT
>Ga0209198_1000097_pt1 | contig 81390 bp, 64 predicted proteins | sample COGITO_mtgs_1105_2_FD_184804 | JGI IMG/M metagenome (GOLD analysis project Ga0209198, IMG submission 184804) | Pelagic marine microbial communities from North Sea - COGITO_mtgs_110519 (SPAdes) (version 2) | ecosystem: Environmental > Aquatic > Marine > Epipelagic ...
CATCTGATCTGCCGTTTTTACCAGCTGCGCCGACGCCTTAACTTGATGCTCTGCCTGCAATAAATCAACGACCGAATGGTTCAGCGAAGCATCATTATTTTTAGCCACAGCCGCTATTTCAGCTACCGCCTGACCCGCTTGCTGCATACCCGCTTGCATCGCAGCTGTACCCACCTGTAACAACGTATTGCTCATTATGACGCCAACCACCTATTCTACCTATCAACTATCTATTCTACCTATCGGCTATTCTACCTGTCGGCCATCTATATTATAGCCACCCAAATCAGCGCTAATTTAAGCAAAAAGCGCTTCAAGACACTAATACCGCTTATCAGATAAGTGAATTTATCGAAAATACAGCCTAAGCAAATGGCGAAAGATCGAACTGATCAACAAAATTAGCAGATTCAATGGATGAAGAAAACGGTAACTCGGCTAACAAGGGGCTTTTTATGCGCGCGGTTAAAGAGGCAACATTGGCTCGGGACTCACACATATCTTCGTGTAAATGATTCGCCACCCAGCCTAACAGCGTTAAACCGGCCTTCTCTATTGCGGCAGCGGTTAACAAAGCATGATTAATACAACCCAGCTTCAAGCCCACCACCAGCACTACCTGCATATCTAACGCCACCGCTAAATCAGCCATGGTGTATTGATCATTAACTGGCACCAACCAACCACCAGCACCCTCGACCACCACAACATCTGCATCTGATTCAAGCAAAGGCATACAGCGCGCAACACATTCATCAAAATCTATATTGCGATTTTCATTACTCGCCGCAATATGTGGCGCAATAGCCTCGGCAAATAAATAAGGATTCACTGTTTCATAACTATGTAACTCAGTGGCAGCCGCTTGTAACTGAACAGCATCATCATTACGCAGAGTCGATGCAATATTATCGGCACCTGCCGCCAACGGTTTTAATGCTGCCGTTCGATAACCAGCAAAAGCTAAGGCATGCAATAAATGCGTAGCGACAACCGTCTTACCGGCATCAGTATCTGTGCCCGTAATAAAAATACGCTGCGGCTTTTGATTATGCGTCGTTTTTAAAGTCATTCGTTTTCACAGCTCTGTCGGCAAAAATTATCTGTCATTTTTTTGTAACACCATATACAAAATGCGGTAAGTCAAAGGCCATTGTCCTCGCTCCGTTCGCAATGCATTATAGGTGTTCACAAACTGGCGATATTTATTTTTACCCATTAAACCTTTAGGCCGCCCCGGGTGCATATTATGGGCTCCGATATCTTTGACGCTGCGAATCAAATCACGCATGGTCGAAAACGTTTGCATATCATCCTCTACCGACCATTGCTGAACGCTAAGACCCGATTTTTCGCAACTGGATTTTAATGTTGCTTCGCATTCAAACTCATTGACATGAACCGCATTATCGACACTGGCCCATGCCTGTTTTAATTCAGCTAAAGAACCATCGACGAGAGTCGTCAGCACCGCCACACCACCAACAGATAAACTATCAGCGATACCCTGAAAGACTTTATCTAAATCATGACACCACTGAATAGACAAACTAGAGTAAATAAGATCAAAGCTTTGAGATAAAAAGGGTAAGGACTCAATATCCGCTTGTACCTGAAATGCATCAACGTCTCGCGACTGACAAAAAGCCAGCATACGCGCAGAAATATCAACTTCAAACCTATCTGCAGCAGGATAACGTTGGCGTAATGCAGCAGAAAAATAACCCGTTCCCGCACCTAAATCTAAGACACGATTAACATTTTTTTTTGGCAAATAAGCCATCAGCTTTTGACCGACTGCATGTTGAAATACGGCAATCGAATCATAGTTATCCGCCGCATTAGAAAATGATTTTTCTATTTCTCGCTTATCAATAATCAGCTGCGACTCATTTTTTTTAATAAAACTCACAGTAGATGCAAGCCAATCTTCACGCTCGCTAATAAAAGGTAAGTGTGCAGAATTTTCAAAAATATTTATTTCACTATTAGGATATTGCCTAGTAAGTAATTCAGCTGCAGTACGGGGCACTAAATTATCATGCGCGCCAAATTGATGAAGCGTTGGTACGCTTAACTCATCCCAACAAGATAACAAATCATAATCGGCAAGCCATCTTAAGCCACACTGCAAACCTTTATCTCCGTAAACCGAATCATAGAGCAGTTTTTTTAAACGCTTTAAATCCACACGAACCGATGCGGAATCCTTCACCTGCAAAGCATAAAAACGATTAAGCACTGCCGCTCGATCATTTTTATTCAATTGCTGATAAAAATTATCAAACACATTTGCAGGCATGGCTTGTAGCCAATCATCATGACAAACAAAGCTGCGATTAGTCGCAATAGTGATCAAAGCGGTTATACGCTTTGAAAATTTCTGCGCTAACAGAGACGCTAACAAGCCCCCTAATGACCAACCTATAATGGCGAATTTTTGTGGCATTGCAGAAAAATGCTGGCGCGTAAAATGCTCAACAAAATCTTCGGCATGGACAAACGACGAATCAGCATTTAAGCCATGGCCCGGCAAATCTAATATATAAATATCAAAGTGAATACGTAATGATTCTATGCAGTCATTCCAAATATCACTACTCGCACCCCAACCATGCATTAACAATATGGCAGAGGCATTAGCGCTATAAGAATTTATGCGCGTCATCACTAACGACTTATCAATATCGTTAGCACACTCAGTATTTGGTTCCGCGCTCAGCGTCATGCGTTTAGTCATGCTAAATTCGCATGCTGACGAAGCACATCAATTAATTGATCTACCTGTGCAAACGAATGCGCTGCCGTTAAGGTAATGCGTAATCGCGCAGTACCCACGGGAACGGTAGGTGGACGAATAGCCGTCACTAATATTCCCGCTTTTAATAAAGCCTGACTTAACGTTAATGTTTTTTCGCTGTCACCAATAATAATGGGTTGAATCGCTGTCGTTGAAGGCAGTACATTAAAATCGAGAGCACTAATCGCTTGGCGAAAATAAGCAATTAAATCTTGCAAGTGTTGCCGCCGTTCGGGCTGAGTTTTAATAATACTCAATGATTGCAATGCCGCAGCGGCGCAAGCCGGTGGCAAGGCAGTGGTATAAATATACGTGCGCGAATATTGAATTAAAGTCTCTATCAAATCATGGCTGCCGGCCACAAAAGCACCCGAAACACCAAAAGCTTTACCCAAGGTTCCCATGACAATAGGCAGCCGCTGTTGGTCAAGACCAAAGTGCTCGCTGCAACCAGCGCCCTGCTCACCCAACACACCAAAGCCATGCGCATCATCAACCATTAAGGCAACATCATGCGTATCACACATATCCGCCAGCGCATCTAGCGGAGCAATATCGCCATCCATGCTAAAAACGCCATCCACCGCTAAAATTTTTCGTGCATTTTTATTAGCAGATACCGACTTACTGAGAAGCTGATCCAAATGCTCTAAATCATTGTGTCGATAGCGAAGCAATTGCGCACCAGAAGCAAGACCACCGTCAATCAGTGAAGCGTGATTAAGCTTATCCTGAACAATCACATCCTCTTTGCCTAACAATGCTTTTAGTACGCCAAGATTGGCCATATAGCCGCTAGAGAAAAGCAGCGCTCGTTCGCGCCCAGTAAACTCAGCTATGGCACATTCTAATTGCTCATGGGGTTGTTGATGACCGACCACCAAATGAGAGGCACCAGCGCCCACACCGTATTGCTCGGCTGAAGCTTGAAAGGCTGAAATAACAGCCGGATGATTGGCTAAACCAAGATAGTCGTTGCTAGAAAAATTGAGGACGTCACCACCCTTTAACTGCACCAACGGCCCTTGCGCCGTGTCCAGCGTAAAGCGCTGACGGTACAATTTTTCTTGTTGGCGCGCCGCGAGCGCAGGCGCCAAATCAGATAGCCAGCGACTCATCAGATAATAGCTAAATTGTAGTTAATAAATACCTTAAAGTGAAAGTAAGCACTTACACTACAATTTAAACTTAACCTTAGTGAGACGCTGCGTTATAAAATAATGCAGCCCTACTCGCAGGTAATGAAGCCGCTAAATCAGCCTCGCTGACGGGCTCAACACCTTCAGGTGAAATACCTAGGCGACGGAATAAATCAAGGTCTTTATTGGCCTCTGGGTTTGGTGTGGTCAACAATTTCTCACCATAAAAAATCGAGTTAGCACCGGCAAAATAAACCAGCGCATGCATCTCTTCATTCATGGTTTCACGGCCTGCCGAAAGGCGTACATAAGATTTTGGCATCAAAATACGCGCAACCGCAATGGTGCGAATAAAATCAAAATTATCAAAATCAGCTTCATTTTCCATCGGCGTACCCTCGACACGCACCAAGCGATTAATCGGGACGCTTTGTGGGTGCTCAGGCATATTGGCCAGCTCTAAAAGCAAACCCACGCGATCTTCAATTGTTTCGCCCATGCCAACAATACCGCCAGAGCAGACATTAATGCCGGCTTCGCGAACATGATGCAAGGTATCTAAGCGATCTTGATAGGTTCGCGTAGTAATAATATCGCCATAGTATTCTGGCGAGGTATCCAAATTATGGTTGTAGTAATCCAAACCGGCTTTAGAGAGCGCACTCGCCTGCTCCGGCTTGAGCATGCCCAGTGTCATACAAGTCTCTAAACCCATTGATTTCACGCCTTCTACCATGGCTATAACGGCTGGCATATCGCGATCTTTCGGTGATCGCCAAGCAGCACCCATACAAAAACGGGTTGAACCGGTCTCTTTTGCCGCGCGCGCCTCAGCCAAGACCTTTTCGACCTCCATCAGCTGCTCAACTTCTAAACCCGTGTCATAGCGCGTACTTTGCGGACAATATTTGCAATCTTCTGGGCAAGCGCCGGTCTTAATCGACAATAAAGTACTAACTTGTACCGCATTTTGATTGAAATTAAGCCGGTGTATAGAATGGGCTTTAAACATTAAGTCATTGAAAGGCATAGCAAAAAGTGCCGCAATTTCAGAGCGAGCCCAATCATTTCGCAGCTCGGGCTGAGCTGTAGGCATAGATGTCACAGATGAAGAAGAATGAGGCATAGGAAGCACCGCTAGTTGCCAACTCACTGCTCTGCAAGACAGTCCCAAGGCCAAAAACTGGCTTAAAAAGACCAAAACAAGCGAGATAACAGCAAGAAGTGATTGTGGTTAGAATTGTCAGCAATTTTAAAGGACCTAGCGTTACTGTCAACCAGAAAGGAGTAGGAAGGTTTACAAGCATATAAGACTATATTTGAAGCCACTCACGACTAGCCTAAGCGCGCTGGCGAGTATTTTAATGCCTCCGTCTTGTCTGATTTGCGAACAATCTGCTGACTCAGTCACTCGTCTATGCGAAAACTGCAATGCGTTTATACGGCAAAGTCGACAGCAGCAGCTAAAACCTGGATGCCAAAGCCCTCAGCGCTGTCTTCGCTGTGCGGTTGATCTCGATAGCGGCCTGAGCGATGGTGCTCTGCATTGCGCGCAATGCATCAAGCAGCCGCCACGCTTTCACTGCTGCGTCACCGCCACATCCTATAACCCTATAACGGGTAAGTTAATCAACCAACTCAAACACCACAGTAAACTATCTGCCACCCTACCCATTGCTGCCAACATGGTAGAAGCCATTCAATCACATTACGCACACAGCGCCGACACTATCGACTTAGTGATTCCGGTACCGCTACATATTGATCGATTACGACAGCGCGGTTTTAATCAAGCCAATGAAATCGCCAAACCCATTTGTAAAGCGCTAGGCCTTAAACTGGCTTTTAATCTCTGTGAGCGTCGCTTTGATAATCCACCTCAGCAACAAGCAGGCTTAGCAGCGCGACACAAAAATTTACGCGGTGCATTTATCGTCAACGCCGACGTCAAAGGTAAATATATTGCCATTGTCGATGATGTAGTGACTACCGGAGCCACCGCCAATGCCGTAACCAAAAGCTTACTCGATGCCGGTGCGGCTCGCTGTGACATCTGGTGCTTTTCTCGCACACCAAGAAAGCAATAACATCGTAATTTCAATATGAACATGTATCGCATGTATAGCATTAACGGCCACTCTAACCTAACATAGCATTACTTTTATTTACCCAGCTTATGCCTATATGAAAAGAGCTATGCCTCACTCAGTCATTTTTTTGTGGCTTAAAAAAACTATGCTTATCGCTTGTTTGAGCGCATTAACTTTATGCGCAAACCATTTACAGAGTGCAGACCATTTACAGAGTGAAAACCATTTACAGAGTGCAGAAAAAACAGTCGGCAGCACCGACCCAATCGCTGATAGCCGCGTTTCAAAAAATCACCATTCAAAAGACATTATCTATTTAGCCGTAGCGGCAAACTTTAAATCGACATTACAGCAGTTGGTAGAACATTTTTTATTAGAGCAGCCAGATAGTAACAAGTATCAACTAAAAATTATTAGCGGCTCAACCGGCGCGCTTTATGCTCAGATAACACAAGGCGCACCTTTTGATATTTTTTTTGCTGCCGATACAGCAAGACCCAAGTTATTAATAGAAAAATCTTATGCTAAAAAAGCATCGCTCTACAGTTATGCTTATGGGCAATTAGCACTGGCCTTTCAGGCCAACAACAAAAACACTTGCGACCAAACCATCAATAGAGAATCGACCCTAATCGAATTTATTAGCGCTTTCCAATCGCCATCAAAACCAACGCTGGCTATTGCAAACCCGGCAACAGCACCCTATGGATTTTCAGCTAACTCGCTTATTCATAGATCGAAAGATATTTTTTCACGATACAGAATCGTTAAGGGAAAAAATGTATTGCATGCCCAGCAATTACTGTTAAATAGCAATGCTGACTTAGCTATAATCAGCGCTGCACAAGCGCAACATGCCACTATGAAAAATATTCATTTTTGCATAGTAGACCATTCACTTTACCCAGCCATTGAACAGGCCATGGTTATTATCCAACAAGACAAGCGAACAACTCGCCAACAAAAATTAATCAATGAATTCTCTCACTTTATAAAACAGGAAAAAGCAAAATCTATTATTTCTGTTAGTGGGTATTTAATTAATGGGTATTTAATTAACGGGTATTTAATTAACGGACATTTAATTAATGGCAATTAAATTTATGCAAAAAAACGATACTCAATTCACCATTAAAAAAACAAGTAGACCGCCATGTTTTTAATGCCAGAAGATATTACTGCGATTCTGCTGACGTTAAAGTTAGCCGCCGTCAGCACTGCCATATTACTGCTTTTGGGCTTACCCTTAGCGTGGTGGCTGGCACGTACCAGCAATCGCATTAAACCGATTATCGAAACCTTAATAGCGCTCCCTCTTATTTTACCGCCAACCGTTATCGGTTTTTATTTACTGCTCGCCTTTTCGCCCGACAACTGGTTAGCGAGTTATTGGCAACAATGGTTTGGCACATCGCTGGCATTTAGTTTTAGCGGCTTAGTGATTGGCTCCGTTATTTATTCACTGCCCTTTGTTGTACAACCAATGCAAAGTAGCTATGAACGAATTCCAAAGCTGACATTGCTTACCGCCGCATCGCTAGGCGCCAATAAGGTGGATCAATTTTTCAGTGTTTTATTGCCAATGACGAAACGATCAACCATTGCCGCTGCGTCACTCGCCTTTGCTCACACCATGGGTGAATTTGGCGTTGTCTTAATGATTGGCGGCAATATTCCAGGCGAGACACAAGTCATCAGCATGGCACTCTATGACCATGTTGAATCACTCGCTTATGACAGAGCTCATATACTTGCACTCACTTTATTAGCAATGTCGTTTTTTAGTTTACTGATTATTTATGGTATTGATCGTCGTGGCAGTCGTCGTTATAAAAATAGTCATGAAAGTCGTCATGAAAATAACCACTTAAGGATTCGAAATGCTGGCCATTAATATTAACCAAACGCTGGGTAACTTTACGCTGCAGGTTGATACCTTAATACCGACGGATGGCGTGACGGCTATTTTTGGACCCTCAGCTAGCGGCAAAAGCACCTTGCTTAATATTATTGCCGGCTTTAGCACGCCCCATAAATCGCTAACCAATACGGTTAGCTTTAATGATCAAAGCTGGTTGAAAAACACGAGTAAAGAGCCTTTTAATCATCTACCTATTCATCAACGACGCATTGCCTACGTAACCCAAAAAGCTTGTTTGTTTTCACATTTAAACGTCAAAAAAAATCTACAATATGCTATTGATCGTCGCTTAGTGGATAGCGCAATAGATTTTCATGATATTTGTACACGCTTAAAAATTGACTCATTACTAGACAAGCTACCTGAACAATTATCCGGTGGCGAACAGCAACGCGTGGTCATTGCCCGCGCTTTATTATCAGCGCCCCAATTAATTTTATTTGACGAGCCACTCAGTGCATTAGATGAAAGTCATCGAGAAGATGTGCTGCATCACTTAGAACAATTACACCAAAGTTTTGGCATTCCGTTTTTATATGTCACACACAATATTGAAGAGCTCATGCGCCTTGCTGACCACGTGTTACTTTTAAACAATGGACAATTAGTTGCCAATCGATCGATTGCTGACACCTTATCTGATTTCAATTTACCACTATCTCAACAGCAACACTCGGGGGTGGTTCTTGAAGGTGCTATTGATCAATTCGACGCACAATACCAGCTACTAAAATTCAAGCTAGGCAATAATCATGCTTTATGGATTAGCGACGCGAATGCGAACACAAGGCCACAGCACAATATTCGCATTCGCGTCTACGCTAAAGACGTCAGTATCACGCTGCAAGCCTCTACCAACACAAGTATTTTAAATATTATACCCGTGGTGATTAGCGAAATATCAGAAGTAACAAATGGACAAGCAATTTTGAAATTAAACTGCGATAATCACTTATTACTTTCTCGCATTACCGCTAAATCTATTCAGCAGCTTGGACTGACTGTCGGTCAATCGGTATTTGCACAAATCAAAGGGATTGCACTGCTTGGTGCAGCATAACTAATTATTGGTGCAGAATAACTACACATCAATACGTATCAATACGCATCAATACGCATCAAAGATAAGCATGAATAAAACGATGACAGCAATGAAAATTTTATACAGTATTATTAAAACACTCTTATTCTTTATTCTCGCTACGCTTGTATTAAGTGTTATCGGGTTTTTTACAAGCATGCACTTACTGTTTGATAATCAACCCTCTCTTGTAAGCTATGAGAAAGCCAGCCTCGCCGATATAAAACGCATAAAAACAGTCGCTATAGAAGTCAGCGGCAAGCTTCAGCAACAAGGTACTCAGCAATTAATATTAAGTGAGCGTGATCTCAACTTAGGCATTGCTCATTTTGGTCCTGCTATGCTGCGCTTACCCAAAAACAGTTATGCCCGTGTTGTTATTAACGAACAGCAGCAAGCAGTAGAGCTTACTCTGCCGGCTAATTATGTCAGCGAGCAATTTTATCGACAGTTTAAAAATCAACTTAGTCATCATCAGTTAAGCATTTTTCATTTTTTTCAAAACTGGACCAGCGACCAATGGATTAACTTAACGCTTGATATAACTATTGATAATGCCGCAGACCCAGGGCAATGGATACAACCTAGCCGCATTCGTATAGGTAGCATTCAACTTAGTGATTCAATAAGCAAAACGATTACCGACGCAATACAGGCTGAGGCATTAAAGCAGCCAGCGGCCAAACCCGCGCTGCTCGCCTGGAAAAATATCAAAAATATTAAACACCAAGGTAATGACATCACCATCGACTATGTACTGCCTCAACAGGGACAAACAGCATTAAGCAGTTATGAGTCTTTATTATTCTCACAAGACGAGCAGCAATTAATTGCTATTTATGAGAATCACCTTTTACAACTACCTAAACGAGGTCAGCTGGTTGCATTACTGGCCCCATTATTCGAGTTTGCCTATACCCGTAGTCAAACCTCCAAAGATCCCATCGCTGAAAACCGTGCGGCTTTATTGGCACTGGCAAAAACCTTTGGCGGAGATGAACTAACCACCATGCTTAGTCCCGCTTCCATTGCTAATTTTCAGGCCAATGCCAAGCCATACACCATTTATGGGCGACGCGATTTAGCCTTACACATGGCGCTATCAGCAGGACTCACACTGGTGGCAGACGAAGGACTGGCTGAGCTGATTGGTCTCGATAAAGAAATTTCTGATTTTATGGGCGGTAAAACGATTAGCGCTTGGGATTTACTCGCCGACAAAGCCGGTGTCAGGCTGGCACAAAATGCAACGCGCTCGGCAAAGTCAGCAAGACAACTTCAAATAAACCTATCTAAGGCCACTCGAGATAATCATATACTGCCCGATCTTGGCGCTGAATTCTCTTATTCCAGTGATCGATTCTCGACTGAAGATATTGAAGAATTAACCCTATTAGTCGAATTATACTTAGAAGAAATCGATATTTTAAAGCCTTAACTTACCTCTGCTCACCCCTGCGGACAGCCTCCTTTCGCCTTAATAAGTGCTGTATAACATCCATACAACGCTCATCACTGCCAGCCTCCCTATAATTTATTTATAAACCATTGATTTTTATAAAAATAAAAAGTCAAAACAAGCTGGCAGAAGCGAATGAGCAATCTATACTTTGAATAATAAGCAAAAGTATTATTGCGCATAGCTATTGCGCAGCTCTATCAACCGACCCTGTTTGATAGAACATTATTCAAGGAATCTGCATGTCATTGTACGCTGACACAAAAATTCTCGTTATCAACCCGATACATACACTTCGGGAAGATATCTGTGCACAGCTGCAACGTGATGGTTTTACCAATATCACTGACGTATCAGATGGATTACAAGCCATTGAGCTATTAGGTGAAAACAACTACGACCTAGTTGTAACTGATATCGAAATTCACAATCTAGACGCATGGCGCTTAACGCGACTCATCCGCTCAGATATGCTGGCCTCTTCTGCCAATACAACGGTTATTGTTGTGTCATCGACTTACAGCGAACGTATTGCCGAAGCGACATCAAAAGAATTCGAAATCAATCGCTTTATCCCTTTATCGAATCTTAAGCAGCTAGGTGATATTGCTAAAGATTTAATGAAAGAAAATAATGCGCGCGTACCAAAGGCGCGAATCTTAGTGATTGAAGATTATCAAGATACCGCCGAGCTCGTTGAGCGCGTATTGAGTAAACGCTTTGACATTACGCATGTTGCCGATGGCGAAACAGGATTACAAACGTGGCTTGAAGGCCGACATGAAATAGTATTACTCGATTTAATGCTTCCCAAAATGTCTGGCGAAGCAGTGCTTCATGAGATTATTCGTCACAACCCGCATCAATCGGTTGTAATGATGACAGCACACGGCGATGCAAAAAAAGCTGGTGAGTTAATTATTGCTGGCGCTGTAGACTTTATTTCCAAACCTTTCCGCGCCGAACAATTACGTCACGTTTGCAGTATTGCAGCGCATCGTGAAGACTTTATTATTAGTAACGAACAATTTAAAGAAAAACAAAACGCTTTAACCGCCGAAAAAAGTCGCGCGCAAATTACATTAGAATCAATCGCTGATGGTGTTATCACCACTAATGCGCTAGGTCATATCGACTATATTAATCCTGTTGCACAAAAAATATTAAACTGCAGCTTAGATGAAGTACGCGACCAATCAATTAAAGATATATTTCATACTTATCATGAAATATCACGCATACCCACCGCTAATTTAGTTAAGCGTGCCATTGCAGAAAATAGCATCCTCTACTCTGCCGCAAAAAACGTTTTAAAAACGAAAGATAATACTGAGCGTTTAATTGAACAGCAGGCCGCGCCTATTCGCGATGTCATGGGAAAAGCGATTGGCGCCATTCTTATTTTTCGTGATCGCACTGAAGCAAAAAGAATTGAAAAACAGTTATCGTTTCATGCCAGTCATGACCCGCTAACAGGCCTACATAATCGTGAAATATTTGACCAAGAAGTTCGCCTCGCCATTCATGAAGTAGAGGGAAGTGATTCACAGCACGCCCTATGCCACCTATCACTCTCGCAATTCAATATGATTAACGAGACTTGCGGTCATCGTGCTGGCGATAAACTACTACAACAAGTGGCTGCCGTTCTTAAACAAAAAGTACGCGCACCTAGCGATGCCATTGCCCGTATTGGCGGTGATGAATTTGGCATTCTTTTAAGACACTGCCCTATGGATGCGGCGCAACGTATTTGCGAAGTGATTGCCGGTGAATTTACCGATCATAAATTTGAGCATAATGATAAAAGCTTTGATATTAATGTTGGTATTGGCATTGTATCGATTACCAACGAAACCGATAAACTGGCCGAATTAATTTCGGCGGCCAGTGCGGCCTGTAACAAGGCTAAAGAGCGTGGTAAAAACCGTGTTGCCAGTTATAGCGGCCAAGATGAAGAGCTTTATGAAAAACGTACAGAGGTATTACTCGCTACCGAATTAATGGATGCCATTAAAAGTAATCGCACCTGCCTTTTTCAACAACGCATAATGAATGGCACTGAAGGCGGCAAAGACAGCTTTGAAATTTTATTACGTATACAAGATGAGAACGGCAATCTATTAGCACCCGGCCCTCACCTAAACGCTGCAGAGCGCTACAACCTCACACCTAACGTTGACCGCTGGGTAGTCAAAGAAACACTGCAATGGTTAGGCGAAAACCCAAATGTGATCGATCAAATCGACTATATGTCGGTGAATTTATCGGGCTTATCTATTTGCGAAGATAGCTTTACTGATTTTATTACCGGCTGTTTTAAAGACTCGAAAGTAAGTCCAGATAAAATTTGCTTTGAAATAACCGAGACAGCGGCAGTATCTAACTTTATTCGCGCCGGAGAGTTTATTAGCGCAATGAAAGATTTAGGCTGCAAGTTTGCACTGGATGATTTTGGTAGTGGCATGTCTTCATTTGCTTATTTGAAAAAATTACCTGTCGATATTTTGAAAATTGATGGTTTATTTATAAAAGATATTTTGCATGACCCAATTGATATGGCTATGGTGAAATCGATTAATGAAGTTGGCCATGTAATGGGGTTAAAGACTATTGCAGAGTATGTTGAAAACCAATCGATACTTGAAGTACTAAGAGTGTTAGAAGTTGATTCTTTTCAAGGTTATGAAATTGCCAAGCCGGCGCCCATCAATGAATTAATTAAAATGCATAAAGCTAAAAAAATTAGCTAGTCTTTTTTTAAATATTTTCAGCTTATCTCTCATAAGCTTATTTTCTTATATTCATTCCCCATAAGCGCATCTCTAAAAACCTTAATGCAATCCTACTCTGCTGGTAGCTCACGGGCTTTAGGACCTGTGTATTCAATATCATCACAGCGCATAGGAAGAAAATGCCCTTCATCTTTTTCAAGCTCCGCTTGATAACAAGCGGTAATTCCACTGTTCACATAAATCGCCAATAAATTATATATTTGCTGCGCATTAAAGTTTTGATCGAGAAGAAAGCAAGCAATATAGCCTCCAATATTTAGACTCTCATCGTATTTCTCAAGCAAGTATCTTTCTATATCTAACGCTAGCGTTATATATTCACCATTAACGAAATCTAATTTTTTAGCATAGGCAAGCATTTCGACAACGCGCTCGTCACCTTTAGCGATAGGTCGAGCAAAGCCAAGCATTTTCACTCTACCTTTAGTTTTCGCCACTTCTTGATCAACAATTTCTTCTGCACTCATGCCTTGCTTATGCAGCACAAGCATCTCTTCTAAATATTTAACCAGCACGGGATAAAACCCTGTGCCATACATTGATGAATCACTGCCTAGGATTCCCGCAACCGTTGATGCAAGAACCGTAGCACGTGCGCTGCCGCCATAAGCTCCAATCGTGTTGCACCAAATTCGCGGATCTGGCCAGCTTAGACAAATAAAACTCGCCTCTAACCATTGGCATAGTTTATCTTCAGGGAACTGACCGGTGGCATTTAACATCAACAAATGAAAGTAAGATTTATTGCCCAGCAAGCCCTGCAATAAATTTTCTCCGTGAGAAAAAACACCCTCACCGACAACCCACCCGCCATTGCGCTCAATCAATTTCTCTCGATGTTTATCGAGCGAGGCCTGTAACGCTTGTTCAGTTAATTTCATAGTCATCATCACTTACAAAAGGAAGTACCGTTGTTGGGCTGCCGGCATGCTCAAAACCATGCGCAATTAATCCCGGCGCATGGCATAACTGATAAAGCGCTGCAGCCATTACTTTAGGAATATTAAGGTCACAACATACGGCAGCAAAAATACCCTCACGCAACCAGTGCCATTCGTTATTAGCAGTATTTAAAGCAGCAGAGAAATTTTTTGCCCACTGCAAGTGCTTCCAATCACCCTCGACATCTAATAAGCATTCTGCAATATCGGCTGCCAATGGGTCGTGGCTACCATAGTAGTTACCAAACCCAGCTAATACCGAAGCGGTTGCAGAAGATTTTTCTTCCATCGCTAGCGTGTCTAAGCAAGTCGTTACCGCTTCGGAAATATCAATATCGACATGCGAATTTAAAAAACTGATGGCTGCTGCTAAGTCGCCACAGCCTTCATGCTTACCACCCAGAACCAACATACCTATAGGCAATACATGTGTATCAAAGGCCCTGCTTACACCGGCCGTAGTCGCGGCTCTAACAGCATTGTTTCTTGGCCCCACATTGGCAAAAGCACAAAGTGTTCTTTCAAGCAGCTTAGCTCTAGGCTTGTCAGGCAGCTCACCCGTGAGCATCAGATACAAAGTATCTGAAAAACTCGACTTCATGATTAAGTCTTTGTAGTTATAACCATGAATCCTGACATCCTGACCAATATAAGGATTGGATTCTGAAGCTTGCTCTTGCCAAATACGGGTAGATACTTTTTCCGCATAAGCTTGCTCGCGAAATTCGACTTTGATTGCTTTCCGTTCGCTTTCATCAGAATTTTTCATAATCTATCTTTTATTCATTGCGCTTTGTGTTCATGGTCGCCGCTATTAATGACCATTATTATTAATGGTTTTAAAGAGTACCAGATAGACAGGCACGACAAAAGCCAGACAGCAACATTAAACAATGTCGCGGCCTAACACTTTCATCTCTATCTATTTTTTAGTGCAATGAGGAAAACGAATAAAAAGGGAGTTTTTAACCAACTCTATCGACCAAAATGATATTCAAACTCAATATTAATTGATCGACCATCTAAAGGATAATCATCTGGAATCTCAGGCATTGCGACATTTTGACTAGTACTAGGCTCACGCGCATCTGAATCCAATACGTTTCTTGCAATTAATGACACATCTAAGCCACCGATAGGCTGATGACTTCTCAGCACCAAATCAATCGTTTTATTATCGTCAATATCCTTGCGAGTATCACCAACGGCTCGTCGACGATCGGCAACGTAATTAGCAACAGCTGACAGCGTGAAGTGATCTGACATTTGCCATGCGGCAGTCAGATACAGTTGCTGTTGAGCAGCATTAGGTACATCAGCACCCATCGTATCATCTTCTGCATCCTGCCATGCATAGTTACCAGAGAAGCTTAAGCTCTCGGTTACATCCCATTCAGCTTCAAACTCAAGCCCTTTACCTGACTGCTGGCCTGAATTACTAGCAGGCGTATTAAAAACAATTTCAACTAAATCTTCAATTTGATAACTGAATAAATTCAATCTGAAATTTAAATCTTGGCTAACGTGATAATCAAAAGCCACCTCTAAAGTATCAATAATTTCTGGCTTTAAATTAGCGTTACCAATAAGTGATGGATTATTTTCTGCAAAAAGCTCACTAAACGATGGCGCTCTAAAAGCACGACCATATAAAAATTTAGTGGTTAAATTATGCGTTGTCGCCCAAACTAATGCGACGCGAGGATTCACAGAATCACCAAACTGCGTAAAGGTGTCATAACGAACACCTGCGGTTAATTCCCAATCATTGGCAAAAGCCCATTCGTTCTGAAGTGAAACGTAATAATGCTCACGGTCTTCATCTCTTATATAAATCTCGGCTGTTCCACTCACATCTACGAGCGTTCCAAAAGCGCTACCAAAGTTTTTAGTTTCACTAGCTTCAAATTCTTGGCGACGAAAACCCGCCGCAATTCTTATATTCATAGCATCGCTTGCATGCGTGCTGACCATCTCACCAAAGGTTGTTTTCTCCAAATAACTCGGATTACCGATAACGCCATCGTCGAAAGGAAATCCTGCAAACTCAGCACCAGGAGGAAATAATACAAAATGTGCGTCAAGATCTAAAACAGTAAATCCAAGATTACCGTTAAACGTCCACGCCTTACCGAATTCAAGCGGCTTAATTAAAAAGTTAGATCCATAGTAATCATTCTCATCGTAACCTGCAGGATCTAAAGCCTGCGCAGCTCCCGAACCAACACCTGCATCGACTAAATTCCATGAAAAGGTATCAAGCTCCCAAATAGCCGTCGATATATTCAGTTTAGAGTTCCACATTTCATGGCGGTTCTCTAATGGGCCTGGAGCAAAAGATGCTGCGGGATTACCTACTAATGGTGAAGGCAATAATTGTGACTGTGCGTCTTTATTAATTAAACGATCTCGATCACCATCATTACTTGCGTAATCAATCGATAAATTCACATTAAGATCGCCAAACTCGCGACCCATTCTCAACCAAGCTTCTCTATTTTGAAAAGAACCAACGCGCGAGCCAACATCCCAGCCATCAATACCTGAATGTGTTTTGGTTGTAACACTTATAACACCTGCAAAAGCATCCGCACCATAAACTGCAGAACCCGGGCCACGAATTACTTCAACACGCTCAATATTACTTACGGGTAATTGATAATTAAAGGGGCGAGCGCCAGTAAACAACTGAGACATACGAACACCATCAATTAACACTAAGACTTGTGGGTTTTGTCCTGTGTGAATACCGCGAATAGAATAGATGGCGTCTTGGCGATTAAAAGAACTGGAAACATGCAAGCCAGGCACCATTTCAAGGGCCTGATCTAAAGTAAGCGCACCGGCATTTTTAATATCTTGCTGGGTAATGACGGTGGCAACTGAAGGGGCAAAGCGAACTTGCTTTGCCGTTCCTGTAGCGATACGAATCAGCTCTTCATCATCATAAAGCCCTGTTAACTCATCAATGTCATCTTCAATCTGCGCAAATAACATTGGGCAGTAAGCAACAACAAGTAAGAATATTAGTTTTATAGTGTTCATTTTCAGCTCTCGTTTTACTTGGTTGAGCCTTCCTTGTCTGTAGTGGCTATTAGTTAGTGGCTAAAGTTAGTGGCTAATAGTGTAGTGGCTAAAGTTAGTGGCTAAAGTTAGTGGCTAATAGTGTAGTGGCTAAAGTTAGTGGCTAATAGTGGCTAATAGTGGCTAAAGTAGCTGCCCACTTTACATCCCAATTAATCGATCATTCTGTAATCGACTGTGTTTTCAATGCTTTAAAAAAAATCTCTAGACTAAAACTATAGAACATTTTCTCAAAATCACACACAAGGCTTCTACAAGTTCTAGAAAACTAACATTTTTATTAAGGATGAATATTAAGATAAGGCGGCAAATTGTCTAAATATTGCAGAGTCGCGAAGTGAAGTGGTGACCTGCTACAAACTAGACAGGTCAACTTCGTGCTTAGCATCTTGAAGTACAGTTAAACGTGATTTCATAGGGGGTATTTCGTCACCATCGATTAATACATCAAGTAATAACGGCCCAGATAAACCCGCTAACTCATCGTCATCAATATCACTCAGATCTTCCCAACACTCAATAGTATGGGCTTTTACACCAACTGAACGCGCTAGCGCCGCAAAATCGACAGATGGCAAATCTGCCCCTATCTCTTCTGCTTTATTCAAACGTTGGCCATGCTTAACCATACCCAAGGCTCTATCGTTCAGTATTACGTAAATTACCGGTAAGTTATGCTCTACCGCTACGGTAATCTCTTGCCCAGACATTAAATAGGCACCATCGCCGGTAATACACACCACAGGTGATTTTCGATTACCGAGCGCCGCACCAAGCACGGCACCAATAGCCCAGCCCATAGCGCCAAAACCCATGGCAATAAAGAAAGAATCTGCCGATTTCAGGTGCATATAATGCGTTGCCCAACTCCAAGCATTACCGGTTTCAATAAAGAAGCGCGAATTAGGTGCACATTTCTTTACCAACTCATTCATTAAACGCTGAGGTTTAATGGGCAATACATCGCAGAGAAGCTTTTCAGGTTCACAAATATCAATGCGTGCAGGAATCAGATCATGCGCTAATTGCTGGGCAGGCTCAATAGAGGTGGATTCAGGCATGGAGTAATTGCGGTAAGCAATATACTTAGCATCTAAGCCAGAAACTAACTGACTGAATAAGGCGCGTAAATTGCCGTAAACATGCAAATAGGCCATAGGAGAGCGATCAAAACTCGCGACCGACGAAGCCACATGCACTAAACGGTCATTTAATAATGCTTGCGTATCCCAGCCGGCCGTATCCAATTCATTAAAACTAGTGCCTACCGCCATCACTAAGTCGACAGTATCATCCGTTAAGGCTCGTCTTGCACTATCATGACCGGCAAAGCCAAATACACCGCAATAGCGTGGATGGCCAGTACCTATCCAGCGCTTACCGGCTGGCGAAGTGACTATGTTGGCACCCACTAAATCGGCAAATTGCAAAATTTCAGTGGCCGCTTCACCACAATCTTCACCAATAAAAATAGTAATGCCACGACCCTTAACGCGCGTAGCTTCTACGGCGGTTAACAGTGCATGGTAACTTCCGTCATCAACCGCAACAGGCTCACGTAAAAGCGTGGCTACATTAAAGCTGGCCGCGGCATTCGGCACCGGCAACGATAGAATATCGGCAGGAATACTTAAGTGAACAGGGCCACGCGGGCGTCTAAACGCCGTTGAGAGCGCAGTGAATAACTTACCTTCTAGTTGATCAGGATGCGATACCAATGAACTATAACGCGTACAGTGATCAAACATAGAAACCACATCGACTAAATCACTCGATGATTCTTGAAAACCTTGCTGGCCAAAACTGGGTAATGCCGTTTGCGGGGTAATCACTAACATCGGCACGCGGTCGACATAAGCATTAGCCACACCGGTGATTAGATTGGTCGCACCTGGGCCGGTTGTTGAACAGCAAACACCTAACTTGCCCGTCGATCGAGCATAGCCATCGGCCATAAATGCGGCGCCGGCCTCATGGCGAGCAACAACCAGCTGAGGGCCATTTGATGATCGAGATTTTTTGCGCTCAAGTGCGCGATGATGATGGATAGCTGACTGAGGAATTTCACCTTTGCCGCGGCGAGCCAAAGCATCGAACAAGGCCTCGATAGCACCGCCGGGAATACCATAAACGTACTCGACATCGATTTGGCTCAAATAATCAACAATCAGGTCCGCATAGGTAAAAGCTGGCTTACCAACCGCGGCTGACTTATCTTTGCCCGCCAAAATCGGGTGAATTTCAGTCATTTATCTTGTCATCCTGAATGAGTGGAGTCATATAAAAATCTTTTATTCATCTTGTGAAGCTGGATATTTAATCGACTATACGACACATTTTTACAGCTTTACATTCACATTGTCACCTAAATTGTTGGTTTTAATGGAAAATTCACAGATCAATTAAAATACATCAGAATGCCTAAGGCAAAATAATGAAAATCTGCCAAACTTAAAGAACAGCAAAACGACTTATTTCAATCACTTACTACTAAAGACCGTATTATTGGAGAAAGACCAAATCATGGATGCTGGGTACCATTGAGTAACGATATAGCGTCTAAATTCACGCTTTTCGATTTCAGCCATCGCCTGACCAAAAAAACCGTCAGTGTGATGGCTTTTCTGTGCCTGCTCATAAATACCCTGCTCATAAGTACCCTGCTTAGCCAAAATGCCGTTGCCGCAAATAACACTTCAGCACCCATCAAAACCACCGTCATTTTGCCGATTGCCACAGGCGCAGCCAAAATGATTTATGACGAAGTAATTTCTGGCATCGCCTCCCATCCAGAACTTGAGGTCTCCACCATTGCGATAAGCAGCAAAGAAGATATCGCGGCTGTAGAAGAAAAAATTAAGGCTAACCAAAGCCAATTGATTATTGCGGTGGGAAATAGAAGCTACAAACTCGCTAGGGCATTAACAAATGACATTTTAATTATTGCCGGGGGCATATCAGGCAAACCTAACGGCATACCCACCGTTAGCTTAACCGGTGATCCAGCACCTGCATTTAAAGAACTCAAACACATAGCCCCACACATAAAAAATATAAGGCTTGTTTATAACGAAGAAATTAATGGCTGGTGGTATGCACGCGCGCAAAAAGTCGCAGCCAATTATGATTTAAAAATTATTGGCTATCCCGCCACAAATATGAAAGACGGCGTTAAGCTTTACGAACAGCTACTCAAAGATGCGACACCAAAAACCTCAGCAGTTTGGATACCGCTTCGCAGTGTTGTTCCATCAAAAACCATTTTACCGCTATTGCTAGAAAAAGCTTGGAGTAAAAAACTAGCGGTAATATCAAATAATCCTTCACATACAAAGCTTGGTGGATTTGTTGCCGTTTATCCCGAACATAAAAAAATGGGAGGTCAACTCGCGCAATTTGCTACCCTTCATTTTAAAGGAGAAGATATTGATAGAATTGTTGGCACAGAGAATTTAAATTTTGCTATTAACCTTCGAACTAGCTCTCACATTGGCATTAGATTAAATGCGAAAGAACGCGCTAGATTTGACAAAATATTTCCTACTCAACGGTAGATTGAACAATGGAAATATTAGAAGAGCCTACCTCACTCAATCAGCGTAAAATAAAAAAAAGGAAAAGCCGCAGCTTTCAGGCAGAATTATTTGCACGATTTTCTATAGCCGGTTTTGCACTCGCCATTATTGCCGCGTTTGCTTATTCCTATATGGCCAGCACCATGATCTCCCGTTTTTATGAGCGTGAAGGTATTCAAGCCACTGAAAACTTCGCTCAACTCAGTGCGCTCGCCTTACTTTACGATAGCGGTGAAAATGCTAAAGAAGCTGCATTCGCGACACTCAACTTTCCCAGCATTAAACACGTTGCCATTATTAGTGCTGAAAATACTATCCTACTCGATGAAGGTGAAACAAATGAAAAAATCTTATCTTCACTCGATAAGTCAAAATGGTTAGACAGCAGCGCCCGATTATTTCCAAGTAGCAAGGCAACGTGGCAAATAGCTGCGCCGGTTTACACCGTCTTCAATGACGACTCTGATCCTGACTTAACATTGGATGATGAAATTGAAGAAACTTATTTAGGTTATGTTGTTATACAAGTCGATACCTCCGAAGTGCGCAGCTTTCAACTCGATATATTTCTACGCAACTTAGTAGTGGGCTTGGGTTACGGCTTTGCATTTGCGATTATATTAAGCCTCACTTTACGACGCTTACTAAAACCGATGAATGAATTAACCAGCGTTATGGAAGAAACCACCGACGGCGCTTATAAAAGCACAGAGATAGATCCTGAAGCATCATTAGAAGTTATCAAGATTGCCGACGTATACAATCAAATGATTTCTAAACTCGCAGAGCGAGATCAAAAGCTTCGCGGACAAAAAGATTTACTAGAAACTGAAGTAGCATTAAGAACAAGCGAATTAGTACAGGCGAGAGATACAGCATTAGAAGCCAATCGACATAAGTCAGAATTTCTAGCCAACATAACGCATGAACTTCGAACACCACTACAAAGTATTTTGGGCTACACAGAAGTCGTTAAAGAAGTACTAGAAGATGAAGGTATATTTAATTGCGAAAAAGACGTTGATAAAATTACCCACAATGCCGATCATCTTTTAAGTTTGATAAATTCTATTTTAGATATCTCTAAAATAGAAGCCGGAAAAATGGAAGTTAGCAGCCAGAATGTCAACATAAAATCATTATTAAGTCGCGCTGTCGATACCGTAGCACCGATGATTGAAAAAAATAATAATGCATTAAAAATAATAACCAATGAAGCCGACGATGAATTCTTAGTAGACGAGAAAAAATTATTTCAAATATTACTAAACTTATTAAGTAATGCGGCTAAATTTACTCACGAAGGCACCATTACTCTATCGGCAGCTATTAAAAATCAGCACTTATTAATTGACGTCCGCGATACCGGCATAGGTATTAATCAAGAGCAGCAAGATATTATTTTTGAACCGTTCAGGCAAATTGACGGCAGTGAAACAAGACAGTTTTTAGGCACCGGCCTCGGACTTTCAATTACGATGCACTTCACCCAATTGCTAGGCGGAAAAATAAAACTCGACAGTGAGGTTGGAAAAGGATCTTGCTTTAGTGTTTCTATACCGCAAAAATCAAGCCACGAAGATTCCACTAACGACCATTAATTAACTTATCTTTTTTGACTTCGGCCAAAAAAAACCCAATATCCATGGCCAGAAATGATTCCCCTGTAACACCATGCGGTCGAGATCATCAAATTGTTTTTGCAACGCTATCGGATCAGAAAAAAAATCAGCGCGTGTTTTAAAATCTGCATGCGGATCAAGATCTCTAATTTTTATTGCTGGATTACCCGCGACAATCGTATTGGCCGCAACATCTTTAGTCACTACTGCGCCAGCAGCCACCACACTATTTTCACCAATAGTCACGCCTTTTAAAACAGTGGCATGATCACCAATCCAAACATTATCAGCAATAGTTACCGGCTTGCTGACTTGAGTATGCGAGACGCGATCATAAATTCCGTGCCAATCCGAATCCGTAATATAAGCGCCATTGGCTATCATGCAACTATCGCCAATGGTAATACTCTCGGCTGCACTAATGCGAACCCCTGGCGAAATCATCACATAATCACCTATCGCTATTTTTCCTTCACCGGGTGTTGCACCCCAAATACCCAGTGAAACATGACGGTCTGTTTCAGCAACAATGGTGGCGCATTGGCCTAGCGATATATCGTCACCACTGACATTGATATACCATGGTCCCATAAACGTTCCATATTCACCCATTGAAGAAAAATTCGGCCGTAAATAATTTTCAACATACCAACTGCGCAGTGTTAAATAGGTTTTTTTTACCCAATAAGGGCGACAATCTTTTTGCATCACTTTGTCTCTCTATTCTTATAAGTCAATATTCATTGATATTGATATCGATAAAAAAAAGGCAACAGGCATTGGTATATTTTATTAAACACGCTTCAAAAGATGATAATAAACAGATGACGTTATACCATGTCTTTATTCGTTCAGAACCTATTAGTCCAACTTTATGAAATCAGATATACCACTATCACAGCCGACCTTATCTAAATCGCCTTTATCTAAGTCGCGCAGCGTAGTTAGCAACCAAGCGGCCGAACACGACAATCTTGCTGATGTGGTCACTAAACACCTAGAAACTGAATTTAAACGACCTATTGCTCAGCATAATATCGACGCCTATCAATATGCCATATCACAGATCAATAAACCGCATATAATTTTTGATTCTGGCTGCGGCAACGGCAAAAGCACACTGAATTTGGCAAAAAAATATCCTAACGCTTTTATTATTGGCATCGACAAATCCCTCCATAGAATTAACAAATTGGCAGCGGATAACTCGCCAACGGAAAAAACAAAAAATTACTGCCATATAAGAGCTGATCTTATCGATTTTTGGCGACTCGCAGCTAACGACAAAATAAAGCTGCAGCATCATTTTATTCTTTACCCGAACCCTTGGCCCAAAAAACATCACCTTAAGCGCCGCTGGCATGGCTCACCGGTATTCGGAGAAATACTCGCGCTTGGCGGTAAAATTGAACTGCGCAGCAACTGGCCAACGTATCTTGAGGAGTTTGCTATGGCGCTCGCACTGGTTAAATATGCCGCCACGGTGCAGCCACTTGAAGTCACAGCAGAAAACTATATTTCTGACTTTGAAGCCAAGTACCACAGCAGTGAGCAAACACTTTGGCAATTAAACGCCAATCTAGATATTGACAGAGCCTAGCCGGACGACCAGACTCTTTCTCTTGTGATTCAGCCGTTTTCGGAGATTTTATTATTATGCCCAAACAGAACCTTTCGTCTGATAAAGACATGAGCATCTTAAAAAAAGAAATATGGGATTGCATACGCACAGAAGCCAGCAAAGAAGCCGCTAATGAGCCTATTCTTACTAGCTTCTTACACACCACCATTTTGAATCACGACAACTTTGCTTCATCACTGGCTTTTCATTTATCCAATCTACTCAGCTCGGCTACCGCTTCAGCACTGTCTTTACGAGAAGTTATTAATGAAAGCTTTGCGCAAGACTGTCATATTATTGATGCCGCTATTAATGATATCGCCGCGATTCGTGACCGTGATTCTGCCTGTGGCGAATGCGGCACGCCCTTTTTATATTACAAAGGTTATCACGCACTGCAATCCTACCGTGTTGCTCATTGGCTTTGGAAGCAAAATAGAAATGAGTTAGCGCAGTTTTTACAAAGCCGCATATCCAACTGCTTTGGCGTCGACATTCATCCTGCCGCTAAAATCGGATATGGCCTTATGCTAGATCATGCCACCGGCATTGTGATTGGTGAGACGAGCGTCGTAGGTAACAATGTTTCGATTATGCAATCGGTAACGCTAGGCGGCACCGGTAAAGAAACCCGTGATCGCCATCCCAAAATAGAAGATGGTGTATTAATTGGCGCAGGTAGTAAAATTCTTGGCAATATCAATATCGGTGAAGGCGCACAGGTTTGTGCAGGTAGTGTTGTTCTCAATGATGTACCAGCGCACTCAGCGGTAGCCGGCGTACCGGCCAAAGTGGTTGGCACACCGAATGAAGATATGCCTTCACTGTCTATGAATCAGCAATTAAGTTAATTGCCGATTCACGATTTTAATATTAGATGCGAATTTCTTGCCAGACGCGAGTTGAATGTCAGACATGCACTTAAATTATTGATGGTATTGAGGTGAATACTGTTTTACCGCGGCAATAAAAGCGCCTGCATGTTCAGGATCTATATCGGGTGTAATGCCATGGCCCAAATTAAAAATATGGCCGCTGTTATTTGAGTGATGCCCAAAAGAAGCAAGAATTCTTTGCACTTCGGCTTCAATCGTAGATATCGGTGCGCGTAAAATGGCTGGATCCATATTACCCTGCAACGCTACTCGCTCACCAATCTGATTTCGCACTTCACCAATATTGACTGACCAATCCAAACCTAAGGCATCACTACCGCAATGACTCATTGCATCTAACCAAGGCGCACCGCCTTTAGTAAATGCGATTACTGGCACAACAGTGCCGTCGTCACGCTCAACATTTAACTGGCTAATAATTTTTTTAGTGTAACGCAAAGAAAACTCAAGATAAGCAGAATCACTTAATACACCGCCCCATGTATCAAATATTTGCACGGCTTGCGCGCCCGCTTCAATTTGCGCATTCAAATAAATTGCCACAACCGTTGCCAATTTATCTAACAATAAATGCAATGCCGCAGGGTCTTTATACAGCAAAGTTTTTATTTTTTTAAATTCTCGTGTTGAACCACCTTCAACCATGTACGTTGCTAGCGTCCAAGGACTGCCGGTAAAACCAATCAAAGGCACGCTGCCGTTTAATTCACGGCGAATCATTGTTACCGCATCGGTCACGTAGTGAAGATCGGACATGACATCGACCGATAAATTTTCGATTTCAGCTAACGATGTAATCGGTCGCTTAAATTTAGGCCCTTCACCTTCTTCAAAGTAAAGCCCTAAACCCATGGCATCAGGAATCGTTAGAATATCAGAAAATAAAATTGCGGCATCGAGCGGATAGCGTGCTAACGGCTGCAAAGTGACTTCGCAAGCCAGTTCTGTATTTTTACACAGCGACATAAAATCACCGGCTTTTGAACGTGTAGCGCGATACTCAGGTAAATAACGCCCGGCTTGTCGCATCATCCATACGGGTGTGTAATCAACAGGCTGTCGCAATAATGCGCGAAGAAAAGTATCATTTTTTAAAGCTGGAAACATAAAGACCGCATCCAAATAAATTGAGGCCCTGACGAAAGTCTAGGGCCATAAGAAAAGGAGAAGCAAAAACCGGAATCTAAAATCTAGACATTAAGGTAATCAAGAATACCTTCTGCAGCCTGACGCCCTTCCCAAATAGCCGTTACCACTAAATCGGAACCGCGCACCATATCGCCACCGGCAAACACTTTAGGGTTAGCGGTTTGAAACTTGTAACCTTGTCCTTCAGTACTAACGTCATCTTTACGCTTGCCGTCTTCATCGGTGACTTCAACGCCACCCCAATTATTGGTATCAACACCGTGATCTTTAAACCACTCCGGTGGATTAGGACGGAAACCAAAGGCAATTAAGACCACATCGGCAGGGAGTATTTCTTCACTGCCTGGAATCGGTTCAGGTACGCGACGACCACTTGCATCAGGCTCACCTAAACGCGTCTCAACCACTTTAACGCCTTCTACTTTACCATTACCAACAATTTCAATGGGTTGTCGATTGAATGAAAAATTAACGCCTTCTTCTTTGGCGTTCGCCACTTCACGACGTGAGCCCGGCATATTTTCTTCATCACGACGATAAGCACAAGAAACAGATGCTGCCTGCTGACGAATCGATGTACGGTTACAATCCATCGCTGTATCACCACCGCCTAAAACAACAACGCGTTTACCTTCCATACTAATATAATCTTCAGGTTGTTTTTCCCAACCCATATTGCGATTAACGCTGGAAATCAAAAACGGTAAGGCATCGTATACACCCGGCAATGATTCACCTGGGAAACCGCCTTTCATATAGGTGTAAGTCCCCATTGCCATAAAGACTGCGTCGTATTTATCAAACAATTGTTTGATGTCTACAAAGTTATCAGCACGGCCAGTATTCTCTTCGCCAACTTCAGTATTTAATTGAAACTCAATACCCATGCCTTCAAAAATTTCGCGACGCGTTTGCATTACACGCTTTTCTAATTTGAATTCTGGAATACCAAAGGTCAGCAATCCGCCAATCTCTGGATGCATATCAAAGACAACCGATTTTACGCCGCCTCTTGCTAATACATCGGCACAACCTAAACCTGCGGGGCCCGCGCCAATAATGGCAACCTTTTTACCGGTAGGTACAACGCTGGATAAATCCGGGCGCCAACCCATCGCGATAGCTGTATCGTTAATGTATTTTTCTGCAGAACCGATAGTCACCGCACCAAAACCATCATTAAGCGTACAAGCACCTTCACATAGACGATCTTGTGGGCACACTCGGCCACAGACTTCAGGTAAGGTATTTGTTTGGTGACTTAACTCAGCCGCCTCTAAAATATTGCCTTCAGCAATTAACTTTAACCAGTTGGGAATAAAGTTATGTACTGGACACTTCCACTCACAATAAGGATTACCGCACTCAAGACAGCGATGCGATTGATCAGCCGCCTCGGTTGGCGTGAAAGGCTCGTAAATCTCTACATAGTCATGGGTTCGTGCAACCATAGCTTTCTTCGCCGGATCGACGCGTCCCACTTGCACAAATTGAAAATCGTTATTTAATCGTTCACTCATACATCAAATCCAAATCGAGAATTTAGTTACGCTGCGCGCGAACGCACACTATCGAGCAGCACAGCTAAATTAGCCGCCTTCGGTTTTACTAACCAAAAGAGTCTCAAGTAATCATCAAAATTAGCCGCTAAATGCGCACCCCATTCACTGCCTGTTCGCTCTGCGAATTCTTGAATGATGCCACGCAAATGACGCTTATAAGGTTCAAAGCTCTCGGTGTTAATACGACAAATTTCTACTAACTCATGATTATAGCGATCAACAAATTGTCGATCTTCATCAAGCACATAAGCAAGACCACCGGTCATGCCCGCACCAAAGTTATAACCCGTATCACCCAAGACAGTCACAATGCCGCCTGTCATATATTCGCAACAGTGATCACCCGCACCTTCAATAACGGTATGAGCGCCGGAGTTTCTGACCGCAAATCTTTCGCCGGCTCGACCCGCTGCTAATAATTTCCCGCCCGTTGCACCGTACAAACAGGTGTTACCTAAAATAGGTGTGTGACGCGACTCGAAAGAACTATTAGGTGGTGGCACGACAACTAGCTCACCGCCGGCCATACCTTTGCCCACATAATCGTTCGCATCACCGGTTAAATGCATATTTAAACCACCGGCATTCCATACACCAAAACTTTGACCGACTGTGCCAGTTAAATTAAGTTGTATTGGCGTATCAGCCATACCCGCATTGCCGTGCAAGCGAGCAATTTCGCCCGATAAACGCGCACCAATTGAACGGTCACAGTTAGTCACGTCATAGTCATAACTGCCGCCCGCTTTTGTTTGAATTGCCGCTAAAGCATTTTCAACCATGATTTCAGCAAGCTTGCCTTGATCAAACGGACTATTAAAAGGTACCTGACAAGTTTGTGGTGCATCGGCAGGAATCGCATCATTATAAAGCATTGGACTTAAGTCCAACTTAGCTTGCTTGTCAGTATGACCGGCAAGCATTTCTAATAATTCCGTGCGGCCGACTAAGTCACCGAGACTGGATACACCCAATATCGCTAACCATTCTCGCGTTTCTTCTGCAACAAATTTAAAGAAGTTAGTCGCCATTTCTGCGGTGCCAATGTAATGCTCATCACGCAACTGCTCATTTTGAGTGGCGACACCTGTCGCACAATTATTCAAATGACAAATACGCAAATACTTACAACCCAATGCAACCATTGGCGCGGTTCCAAAACCAAAGGTTTCGGCACCCAAAATAGCCGCTTTAATAACATCAAGACCGGTTTTTAAACCGCCATCTGTTTGCACGCGAACTTTACCGCGCAGCTGATTAATACGCAGCGCTTGATGCGTTTCTGCAAGACCTAATTCCCAAGGTGAACCCGCATTGCGAATCGATGTTAATGGACTCGCTGCCGTACCACCGTCATAACCTGAAATGGTAATTAAATCGGCATAGGCTTTTGCCACACCAGCAGCAATGGTTCCTACGCCCGGCTCAGAAACTAATTTAACGGAAACTAAAGCCAAAGGGTTAACTTGTTTAAGATCAAAAATTAATTGTGCTAAATCTTCAATCGAATAAATATCATGATGCGGTGGTGGTGAAATTAATGTCACCCCCGGTACCGAATGACGCAAGCGAGCAATCAATGCATTAACTTTACCGCCAGGAAGCTGACCACCTTCACCAGGCTTTGCGCCTTGAGCCACTTTAATTTGCAACACTTCGGCGTTAACTAAATACGCAGGCGTTACACCAAAACGACCCGAAGCAATTTGTTTTATTTTTGAAACACGATTCGTACCGTAACGCGCAGGATCTTCACCGCCTTCACCGGAATTCGATCGACCACCCATGCCATTCATGGCCATGGCTAATCCTTCATGCGCTTCGGGTGACAACGCACCTAAAGACATACCGGCTGAATCAAAGCGTTTAAGAATAGCCTCTATAGGCTCAACGTTTTCAATTTCAATGGCTTCGCCATTAGTTTTTAATGCCAGCAAATCACGCAGTGTCGCAATGGGGCGATCATTCACTAAGGTCGCATACTCTTTGTATTGCGAGTACTCACCACTTTGTACGGCACGTTGTAATGATTGCACAACGTCAGGATTAAACGCGTGATACTCACCACCATGAACAAATTTTAGTAAACCACCTTGATCAATCGGCTTACGATTCAACCATGCTTGCTGAGCAATAATTTGCTGATCATTTTGAAAGTCGACAAAACCCGCTCCCTTAATGCGACTGGCAACACCACAGAAACATAAGTCAACAATTTCATCGGCAATACCGACGGCTTCAAACAACTGCGCACCACGATACGAGGCAACGGTTGAGATACCCATCTTCGAGAGAATTTTTAATAAGCCTTTGTTAATGCCTTTGCGGAAATTAGCAAACAACGACATAGGATCGCCAAGCAATTCACCCGACTCAATTAAATCTTCAATCACCTGGTAAGCAAGATACGGATAAACAGCTGTGGCACCAAAGCCTATTAACGTGGCTATATGGTGTGGATCACGAGCGGTACCGGTTTTAACTACGATATTCGCATCACAGCGCAAGCCTTTTTGGACAAGACGATGATGTACTGCACCCGTCGCCATTAAGGCATGAACCGGTAAGCGCTCACCGGATAACTTACTGTCATCCAGCACTAAAATAACTTTGCCTTCGATGACAGCCGCTTCGGCATTGTCACAAATGGCGCGCACGGCTTCTTCAACATTCATTACCGAGGTATCAAAATTCAAATCGATATAATGAACGGGGAAATATTCCGCAACACCTTGTTCTAACGCTTTACCTCTGCCTTCAGGATCACAAACCGCACGGAATTTACCGGGCGATAATACCGGCGATGCAAAAATCATACGTCTTGCATGATCAGGCGTTTCTTCAAACACGCTGCGCTCAGAACCAATACAAGTTTCCAATGACATAACAATGGATTCACGCAACGGATCTATCGGTGGATTAGTAACTTGTGCAAACTGCTGTCTAAAATAATCATAAAGCGAACGCTGCTTTTTCGATAACACAGCCATCGGCGTATCATCACCCATTGAGCCCGTCGCTTCTTGACCCGACTCAGCCAGCGGGCGCAACACTTGGTCCCGCTCTTCAAAGGAAACCTGAAACATTTTCATGCTGACATGAAAGGCATCGCGATCAATACTGTCTGGTCCTTGCGGAATATCACTCGATTGACCAAAGTGACTTTCAACGCGAATAGCATGTTCTTGAAGCCATTGCTTATAAGGCTGACCTTGCTTTAACTTAGCATCAATATCGGCGGTATGAAGCAGTTCACCTGTTACGGTATCTACCGCCAACATTTGACCAGGACCTACACGGCCTTTATCAACCACATCTTCTGGCTTGTAGGCATAGGTACCTATTTCAGACGCTAAGGTAATAAAGTTATCTTTAGTAATGACATAACGCGCTGGACGCAAGCCGTTACGATCAAGCATACAAACCGCTTGGCGACCATCCGTGACAACCAAACCGGCAGGACCATCCCAAGGCTCCATATGCATGGAGTTATATTCATAAAATGCACGTAAATCGGCATCCATCGTTTCAACATTTTGCCAAGCGGGCGGTACTAACATACGCGCTGCACGATAAAGATCTACACCACCAACGGTGAGAACTTCTAACATATTATCCATGCTCGATGAATCAGAGCCCGAACGGTTAACCAATGGCGCTATGGCATCGATATCACCTAATGCTGGTGAAACAAACTTTTTGCGTCGCGCATCAGACCAATTTCGGTTACCCAAAATAGTATTGATTTCACCATTGTGCGCCAACATTCTAAAAGGCTGCGCCAACGGCCACTGAGGCAAAGTGTTAGTTGAAAAGCGCTGATGAAAAACGCAAATCGAAGCAGCGATACGTTCATCCGCTAAATCAGGATAGAAACCGGTTAAATCAACCGGCATCATTAAGCCCTTGTAGGAAATAACTTGGGTAGAAAAACTACAGATATAAAAATCTGGAGAACCGGTAAGCGCTTTTTCGAGTAAGCGACGAGCAATAAACAGCTCAGCCTCATGTGCATTGTCTTTGCTTTCTTCTGCGTCTGCAAAACCAACAAAAAGCTGATAAATGTCCGGCATATTGCCGAGCGCAATTTGACCTAACACGCTGCTATCAACAGGCACTTGGCGCCAGCCTAAGGGTTTTAAACCTTGAGCGGCTAGTACGCTTTCTACCTGTGCTTTTTGATCTGATTGAATAGCCGCTTCGCGATTAAGAAATAACATCGCGACCGCGTAATTCTCAGGCAGCGTGATGCCTACATCGTCTTTAGCAACCGTGCGTAGAAAGTTGTCAGGCTTACTAAATAGCAAGCCGCAACCGTCGCCCGTCTTACCGTCAGGCGCAATTCCGCCTCGATGCGTCATACAGGTTAATGACTCGATAGCCGTAGATAGTAGGCGATGACTAGCATCACCCTTAAGGTGGGCGATTAAGCCAAAACCACAGTTGTCCCGGAATTCCTCAGGACGGTACAAACCTTTACTCATATAACGCTTCCAAAAGAAGAAAAACTTTAATTATAATAATAACTTACACAACACCAATGAGGTCAAAAAGCGCAGGCCAGACCAAAATGGGGGGTGTATTCTACACGTAAGCGCGATTGTGAACAATTACACATTCTCCGCGCTCAAGCGCGCATTTTCAAGGTAGCAAACCCATCGCGCACAAAAAATAAGTGAAACAACTCATTAGAGAGGCTAAAAGCCTATAGATCGAGGTTATCGAAGCACTATCTCAAACATTATTCTCATTACTTAACCCCGCACTCGCAAGGCCGTTTTAAGCATTTACAGCACTATTTAGTAGGCTTTATAAGCTGCAGCTATTGATCGGCAGCCACTGCAGCACCAAATCGTCGGATATCAGCCTGAATACTGGCGATATTTCTTGGCCAAGGGCGTAAACGCTGCAAACCCTCAGGCAATTGCTCAATACTCAATTTAGCGGACTCACGCCCCGTATAAGGGCCGTTCACCACCACATACCAGGCTCGGCCGTTATGCCGCGTCTCATAAAACAAGAGGTCGGCCTCGCCAAAATATTGCTCTACAAGCTGCTTGGCCCGCTTCGCATTGTGCGTGCCAAAAATCTGTAAGGCATAACCCACTTGCGGCCATGCCATTAAGCGCTTATGCGCTGAATGCGTTTTCACCTCTTGAGGCATAATTGCCTCAGTGACATCGCTTAAAACGGCCGGTTCAGCGACATCTAGCACTTCAGCCTGAGTGTTGGCGGTAGGCTCATCGATCTGAACAGGCAACAATAATGAATCGCTAGCAGCAGCATTAGTGTCGGCAGACGTAGCAGTGATCTTTGCGGCATCAGCAGCCAAAGCTTTTAGAGCGGTCTTTACTTCTGCTGCGGTTCTATCATTCGGCATATTACCTACAGAGCTTGTAGACTCATTGACAATAGCTGCGTCGACAACCTCAGTATCAACAGGAGTAGTATCAGCAGTCGCATTGATCTGTAAAGGCTCGGCTTTAGTTAGCACAGCCGGTTCTAATACAATCGGCTCGGGCTCTGCAATTACCTCAGCAGTTTTTTCATGCCTCCAACCTATTACGATTAATAGCGTTAAAAAGATCAATACAAGCAAATGGGTTACCGGGAATGGCGAGCGCTCATTTTTCACATTGTCCATACCGGCTATTAACATGCTGCGCGCGACAGAATGAACCTGCGAAAGACTCCCCTGACTTCGATAAGTGAGCGCTCGCAATTGCATTTCGGTTAATGGGAATTCGCCGCTATAGCCAACCGCATCTAAGCGATACTTCACATAGGCGCTGACATCTTGCTGATCAAATGTAGCCAACTCAATACGATTCAAGAGAAGATCGCTTTGTTCGGCGGCCGCCTCTAGCATTGCTGTCGCTGCTAGCTCTCCCACTAATAAAACGCCTAAATCGCCATCGGCAAGAGAAAGCAACTCAAACAGCGCGCTAACAACATCATTGGGTAAATCTTGAATGTTATCAATGCAAAGAAAAGACTGCCTGTCACTAATAGCGTTATCCTTAAACAGCGCTAGCAATTGCTGTGTAATAGCCGCCAAATCCATGTCGCCGTCTACCATGGATTCAGCACCAAAACCTTTAGCAATAGCAATAAAAAACTGCCGCGGTGTGACCATCAACAAAGCAGGGACAACTGCAACATCAACATCGCTTTCAAGCTCGCTTATCAGCGCCTTTAAGGTCGTTGTTTTACCACAGCCAATATGGCCCGTTAAAAACACTGGCGTACTGCCATAGCGCGAGTAATGCAGTAATGACTCCACTGCTTCTTTGCGACCGCCTCCCGCAAAAAATAAACCGCTTGCCCCCGCATCAGAAAACGGATCACGTTCAAAACGGTAGTTACTCAAATATTGCTTAAACTGCTCTTGGCTTTTAATACTACGACCCGAATTACTAGCCACAGCTGCGCTGTCAGGCAATGCATGACCTCGATGATTAAACTGCTTGGCTTGTTTATCAGACATAGTTAACGTTACGCGTCAGAGTTTAAAACAGGGTTTAACGAACGCCCTAAATAATCGGCTAGCGTTTGCTTGAGCATCTCAATATCAACATCATCAGCGATAAACGCATCACCTATGGCGCGCAGCAGCACTAAACGCAACTGCCCATTGAGTACTTTTTTGTCCATACCCATCAATTCAACAATGCCGTCCACATCGGGCAAGCCCGCAGGTGGCGTAATCGGTAAACCTGCAGCTTGTATCAACCGCTCTCCGCGCTGCACATCGGCTATAGGCAACAGCCCTAGGCGACGGGATAGATCGAGCGCCATTAACATACCAAAGCCTACCGCTTCGCCATGCAGCCATACTTTATACTGAGTAGCTGTCTCGATAGCATGACCAAAGGTATGACCCAGATTAAGAATGGCGCGAATGCCACCCTCTCGCTCATCGGCGGCAACCACTTTGGCCTTATTTTCACAAGATCGAGCAATCGCGTAGCGAAGCGCCTCACTATCACGACTCATTAATTTATCGATATTGTCTTCTAGCCAAACAAAAAAATCAGCATCGCAAATTAAACCGTATTTAATGACTTCTGCCAGACCAGCCTGAAACTCACGTGGCGGCAGCGTCGATAGGGTTTGCGTATCAATTATCACGGCCACCGGCTGATGAAATGCACCAATCATGTTTTTGCCGCGCGCATGATTAATGCCGGTTTTACCCCCCACGGAAGAATCTACTTGCGCTAACAAGGTAGTCGGGATTTGGACAAATTTAACACCCCGCTGATAGCTTGCTGCCGCAAAACCCGTCATATCGCCAACAACACCGCCACCTAAGGCAACCAGCGTGGTTGAGCGGTTATGCCGCTTTTCCATTAAGCTATCAAAAATCGTTTCAATGGTGGCCATCTGCTTATATTGCTCACCATCTGGCAAGATAATGGTATCTTTGGCAGCAGCATTCTTGAGCAATGTATCTAAATAAATGGGCGCAATGGTTTCATTGGAAACGACGAGCACCTGTCCATCGCCAATATGCTGCTGCAACAAGGCCGCATCAGATAAAAGACCTGAGCCTATAATAATAGGGTAGCTGCGCTCCCCTAAATCAACCTTAAGATGAATGGTATCTGATGTCATAAATGGCGTTTCTGTCGTTTTAAAGCGATTAAGAAGGTTTTATCACTGATTTAATACGCTTAATCGCTCAAATATCGCACGATAAAAAGCAGCAAATGAATACGAGCCAACCAACTCTAAAGCTAGCGATACTTTCGCTAGCTTCTGGCCGTTCAGCGGGTCAACAATATTCGCAGAATTTTAACACAAATTAGCCGCAGGCCAATTCATGATATGCACGCATTAATACGACTGTAAAAGCTCAAAGGTCAAGCGGTCAACGATGACTACCTAGGTAGCCAGAAACAAGGCGGGAATAAAAAACCAAAAGAAACTAACGATTTAACTTAATCTTCTTCAACAACACTCATGACCGCTTTAGCAATATCGGCCGCTGTAGCACGAGGGTTTTTATTATCAGTGGGAAAAACGACCTTCGCAACCTCTCTATACAAGGGGTCTCTTATAGTCATTAAATCGGTCAACACAGCCCTGGGATCACCCTTATTGAGCAATGGGCGAGATCGATCTTTGCCGGTGCGGTTCAACTGCTGACTCACGGTTGCATGCAAATAGACGGCCACACCATGCTCTTTAAGGAGAGCGCGATTGTCTCCGCGCATAACAATACCACCACCGGTTGCAATCACTGCTGGCGCCGACTCACAAATATCATGCAGCACTTTATGCTCTCTAAGACGAAAGCCCTCCTCCCCTTCTACATCAAAAATCCAAGGGATGTCGGCTCCACAGCGCTCTTCAATTTCATGATCAGTATCAATAAAAGGCAGAGACAACTCGGTCGCCAAATGGCGACCGATAGTTGTTTTTCCAGCCCCCATAGGGCCAATTAAAAAAACTTTTTTAAGCGATTTCATACTAATTCATTATTAAAAGTGGATAAGATTAATCTCGTCCATTTATATCACAGCAATGAAAATAACGGTACTAACAGATGCCACCTATCATCAGTAATTAATCCAGCACACGGTCCGTCAAGATTCTTGGCGTAATAAAGATCAGCAATTCATTTTTTTCATTACCGACTATGGTGCGCTTGAACAAGTGGCCTAGCACCGGCAAATCACCTAATAACGGTACTTTTGTTTCCTGATACAGCTCACTTTCTCGGAACACGCCACCTAATACAATGGTTTTGCCATTATCCACTAAAGCTTGGGTACGAATTTCATTTTTAAGAATAATCGGTACTTGTGAATTATTTTCACCAAAGACAAAGTCTTCGCTCCGTGAATCTTGGGTTATCACCAAATCAAGAATCAACCGATTATCCGGTGTAATACTCGGCGTTACTTTTAGGCTTAAGACTGCTTCCCTAAATTTAATTGTTGAGCGACCACTTGCCGAAGACTCAACATAAGGAATTTCTTCACCCGTTTTGATTTCAGCTTCTTGCTTATCGCCTGTAATCACTCGCGGTTGAGAAACCACCTCGCCTCGGCCTTCAGCTGCAATTGCACTTAACTCAGCATTTAATGCAAAGTTATCGCTAAGAAAACCCACAGCAATAGACTGAGGCTGACCTATCGAATCACTAATACCTAAATCGACAAAGTTAGCATCTGGAAATTGAATCGATCCGTTACCGTTTACAAAATCGAAAATACTGGTTAGCTCATCATCATCAGCGCCAACCTCATTCAATAAAGAATCGAGACTACCGGCAACACCAAAGCGATCACCACTGCCTTGCTCGGCTGCACCACCACCCCACTGAACGCCGACTTGTTGATCGAAGTTGTCCGTCGCCACCACAATTCTGGCTTCAACTAACACCTGTCTAAGCGGCACATCAATATTCGCAATTAAACGTCGGAACTCTTCTATCTTATCGGCCGTATCCGTAATTAACAGCGCATTCGTGCGCTCATCTACAACCACTCTGCCACGAGGTGATAAAATACTGCCGGTAGAACCTGCACCACCATCCTCGCCTTCTTCTGCATCATCATTATCAAACAACTTAAATAATTCACGCGCGCTGGCATAACGAATACGAATAAACTCCGTTTGCAATGGCGCTAACTCTTGTAGCTGTTTAATGGTTTCAATTTCTTGACGCTCGCGCTCGGCAATTTCCGCAGCAGGAGCCACCATTAAAACATTACCTACTTGACGTTTATCAAGCCCCTTAGTTTTTAATATTAATTCTAACGCTTGATCCCATGGGACATCCTGTAAGCGCAAAGTGATACTGCCATCAACCGAGTCACTCGTGACTAAATTTAACTCGGTGAAATCGGCAATTAACTGCAATACAGAGCGAAGTTTAATATTTTGAAAGTTTAGCGATAATTTTTCACCCACATAAGAAAATGCTCTTTTTTGCTCTTCTACTTCCTGCGATGTCAGTGGACGAACACTTAACACATAGACATTATCCGTTTGATACGCCAAGTAATCGTACTCACCTTGGGGCTCAATCATAATGCTTGCATTCGAACCTTCTTGCTCAACATCAAAGGCACTCACAGGCGTAGCGAAATCGGTCACATCATAATGGCGCTGCAACTGACTCGGCACCGATGCATCGGATAATTCTATGCGAATTTTTTGTCCTTCAAAGCGCACATCAACTTCTACTTGATCATCCGACAATTCGATAACAACATTACCTTCGCCAGACTCTCCGCGCTGAAAATCAATATGCGTAACACCCACTGTATAATCATTATTCTCAAGCACTTGCTGGCCAATAGCCGGCTCCGCATTTTTATACGGGTCTAAGACCTCTGCATTGCCTACTTCAATGAGTAATGAATTACCGTCAATCGTCGTTATATAAGGCGATAGCTCAACTAAATTAATAACAACACGCGTTCTATCTTGAGTTTCTAACACCACAACACTTTGCGCATTACCATAAGATAAAGTGTATTTTTTTTGCGCCAATGCACTTTGTACGCCGGGCAAATCGATAGCGATACGAGCAGGCTTTTCAATGTTATAAGCCGTGGGTTCAGGAGGCGTTTCATCAAACTCCATTTTGATTTGAAACTTTCCACCCGGGACAGAATTGAAACTAATATCCTGTAACTCAGCCGCATATAAAGATGCCGAAAATAAAACAGCAATAGCGCTGCTGGTAGCTAAGCCACTCAGTTTAATTAAACGACTCATTGTTAAAGAAAATGTCGAATTTCGCATAGAGCCCCATCCAGAATGGTTTATCATCGTACTCGCCTTCATAATTAAATGTTTGAAAAGCATTAGCTATCTTCCTTCAATTTCAATGTTCTTGGTCGCTCTATCCAAGAGTCGGGACCATTAGCAATAATTTCGATTAACGCCATTGAGTCATGTCGTATATCAACTATACGACCATGATTTTTTCCTAGAAAGTTACCATCCAATACTTGGTGAATAGAACCTGTGCCATCATCAACTAAGGCCCAAACAGTGCCTCCACGCTCTAACGTTCCGACCATTAAAATTGCTTCAATATTAAATGTTTCTAATAGTTCTTTTGTGCGTTTTGGATTGGGTTTTACATCACTCGACATCGATAAATTAGCGATTTCGCGAATTTTGACAGGCACCTCAAAAGGCGATCGCATAGACGCTGCGTTATAACGAAAGGCCTGATAGGTTTTAAAAATTGGAATTGGAGCAATAACACCTCGAGGCTCAGCACGAACCTGTGCCATAAAACCATCGAGATCGTTATATTCTGGCGAAGAACAACTCGCCAATAAAAACACTATGGCTAAACATGACAACTGACGTAAATTTATATTCATTGCTCACCCTCATCTTTATATCGGTAAGTCTTTGCGAGAATTTTCATTTCCATCACACCAGGCCGCTCTGCTATGGGTAAAATTTCAAAATCATGCAAGGTGACAATTCTAGGCAGTCCAGATATACCACTCACAAACGCACCTAAGTCGTGATACGAACCTGTCACATCAATATCAATGGGCAGCTCAATATAAAACTCTTGCGCCAATTCAGACTGCAGCTCAATACTCTGAAACTCTAAACCATTATCGACACCGGTAGCGGTAATATCTTCTAACAATCCAGGCACCTCGGTATCCGAAGGTAGCTGACTCACTAAGGCGCCGAAAATTTGCTGCATCTCTTCCATCTGCTTTCGCAAGGCGTCGAGATTAGCGGCTTCAAAAGCCTTTTGCTTAAACTCTACTTTGAGAGATTCTTCTCTGGCTTGCGAGACATTTAGCTGCTCAACTTGTGACTTAGTAAAAAAGCTATATCCCAATACTAAACAAATCGCAAAAACGGCTACAAAAATAAACACCTTAACCACACTCGGCCACGAACCAGGGTTCTCCCAATCGAGCTGATCAATCTCAACCTCAGAAACCGCTTCACGCCATGAGGATACTTTTTCTGATACTGTTTTTCTTAATGACATGCCCGCTATTCCTCTGCGTCAGCAATGGATGATGTAGCTGCTGTCGACAACGTTACGGCCAAACTAAAACTATTAGCTTGTTCGCCGAACGCAGGATTAGCCACTACCGCCGTTAGATTAGGATCGGAAAACCAATCCGAGCCGTCAAGCCGACGCATCAAATTAGACACTCGATTATTTGACTCTGCAGTACCGTCAATCGTTAACCGCTGATCTGTTCGCTGTAAACGCTGATAATAAACACCATCAGGCAGCGTCCGAACAAATTGATCAAAAATACGAACAATAACCGGACGGTTACCTTGCAAGCCTTGAATAATATTCATTCGATCAATCAACTGTTCGCGTCTTGATTTTAACGCATCAATTTCTTGTACTTCTTTATTTAAAGAATCGATATTTTTTTGCATGTAGGCATTACGAGCACTTTGGCTCTCTATTGCGTTACTCATCAAAAAATAGGCAATACCAATAATTAAACCCGCGCCTATAACAACAGAACCCAAGTTACCTAAAAATTCTTGTTTGAGCTGCTCTCTTCTAGCCTCACGCCATGGCAGTAAATTAATTCTGGCCATTAATCAAAACTCCTCATAGCCAAACCGCAGGCAATCATTAATGATGGCGCATCATTACTCAACGCCTCAGCATCAACCTTGGATGAAATATTCATATCGATAAAGGGATTAGCGACCGAAGCAGGCGTACCTAATTTATCTTCAACCAAAGCCGCTAGTCCTTGCATTGCAGCAACACCACCCGCTAAAACAATATGATCAACTGCATCAAATTGACTTGAAGAAAAAAAGAATTGTAATGAACGCGAAACTTGCTGTAATACCGCCTCTTCAAACGGTGCCAATACTTCTTGTTCATAGTCATCAGGTAAGCTGCCTTCTTTTTTAGCTAAGCCGGCCTCCTCTTCAGACATACCATAACGACGCTGAATTTCTTCTGTCAGCTGCTTACCGCCGAATAACTGCTCGCGGGTATAAACGGTTCGACCATCGGTGAGCACACTTAAAGTCGTCATCGTTGCACCAATATCAACTATCGCTACGGTCTCACCTTGATCACAGCCAATCGACTCGGCTATTTGGTCAAAGGCGCGCTCCATATCATAGGCTTCAACATCGACCACTTTCGCCTCAAGGTCTGCGAGCTCTAAGGCATCAACACGTAAATCCACATTTTCTTTTCGGCAAGCGGCCAGTAAAACGTTACAAGCACTTGGGTCGGTATCAGAAATTCCCTGAACCTCAAAATCAATGGCCACTTCATCTAATGGGTAGGGAATGTATTGATCGGCTTCCGCCATAATCTGCGCTTCCATTGCATCGTCGTTTAAATCTGCATCCATGGTAATTTCTTTAGTAATGACAGCAGAACCGGCAACAGCAACAGCAGCATTTTTTTGTTTCGTTTTAGATTGGTAAATAACTTGACGTAAGGCATCAGCAACGCCTTCGGGATCAGTGACATTTTTCTCGATAACCGCATTAGGTGGCAGAGATGCCACCGCATAAGCTTCTACACAAAAGCGACCACCCGAGTGACTTAATTCAAGTAATTTAGCCGACGATGAGCTGATATCTAATCCCAACACAATGGGTTTTTTCTTTTTAGCAAGCCCTAGCATCTCATAGCATTCCTAATTAACACTGTTTATTTAACTTTAATTTTAAATTCAACTTTAACTTTAAATTGTTCAACGTCGCCTTAAATGACGCTTATTGAATGTCGTGTTGAATGTCGTGGATGACGTTTCTGTATTGATTGTCCAAGACTCCCAACGGGACATAGACAGCAATTTTTCGACAATGTCTCAATCTAATCTCAACACCGCTATAAAACGCCTTAATTTTCCCCAAACGTTCTCACACCATATTGGCCAAAGAGTAGTCTATATTTTGTGCTTATTAGAAAATTACCACCTTTCATTGGCGCTTTTTCGCTATGCTTGCGCAGTAGATTCCAAATACTCACATGAAACTGAAAAAAAATGCATCGTCATCATTCTTTAGCTACCAAAATTTTTACATTACTTTTACTTGGTGGGCTCGCTGCCGTGCTCATCATTTGCGCAACCTTTTTATACCTTAGCCCAAAGTTGCCTGCAGTGGATGTACTCCGCGAGGCAAAACTGCAAGTGCCATTGAGAATCTATTCACAAAATGGTGAATTAATTGGTGAATTTGGAGAAAAGCTAAGAACGCCAATAAAAATGGAAGCCGTGCCAGATCATTTTATTAACGCCCTCTTATCAGCAGAAGATGATCGTTTCTTACAACATCATGGCGTTGACTTTGCCGGCCTATTAAGAGCTACGTCTCAATTGTTTCAGAGCGGCAGAATTCAGAGCGGTGGCAGCACGTTGACCATGCAGGTGGCACGTAATTTCTTTCTTAGCAGTGAGCAAACTTTTTTACGCAAGTTCAATGAAATTTTTCTAGCGCTACAAATAGAAAGAACTCTCAGTAAAAATGACATTCTTGAACTCTATGTCAATAAAATGTATTTCGGTAAACGAGCTTATGGCATTCAAGCCGCCGCTAACGTTTACTATGGCAAGCCCATAGAATCCTTAAACCTATCTCAACTCGCCATGATCGCCGGCCTACCCAAAGGGCCATCCACTAACAACCCTATTAATAATCCTACACGCGCAAGAATTCGACGCGACTGGATATTGGGCCGCATGCTTAAGCTTGGCTATATCACGCAACAAGATTGGCTGCACGCAACTCAGCAACCCGTTACCGCCGAATATCACAGCCAACAACTTGCGTTAGATGCAGGCTATGCCGCAGAAATGGCAAGAGCCATTGCAATAGAGAAATTAGGTCGAGCTGCTTACACCGATGGCTATATTGTCCGAACAACAATCAATGCCGAACAACAACGAAGCGCACAACGCGCCGTCGTTAAAGGCTTAAACACCTACGATGCTCGACACGGTTACCGCGGCCCAGAACAACAGCTTGCAGTCAGCGATAATGAAATAACCAATAAAGAAAATTGGATATCTTCACTAAAAAAAATCAGAACCATCCAGCAATTGGTTCCTGTCGTTATTACCGGTATTAACAAACCTATTACCGAATTTCCTTCTATCGATTTGTCTAACAACACTTTATCTATAACAGACCCCGAAGCGGATGAAGAAACGAATACAGATGCCAATAAGGACCTAGTCGAAGTAAGTGTTTCCGAGTCATTGCGTTCTGAAGAAGACCGTATAGAAATTTTATTTACCAACGGCAACACTATCGAGTTTATCTGGGACAGTAATAACAACCCCCTTCGTCTTTATATTAATGAAAATAAGCGCCAAGCAAACCCCCAAAATATTAGCGAGCTACTTAGTGTGGGTGATGTTATCCGCGTTCGTATCGACCAAGAAAATGACGCCCCCATTATTAGCCAAATCCCTACGGCTAGTGCTGGGCTAGTGGCCTTAGACCCAAAAGATGGCGCCATTAATGCCTTAGTCGGCGGCTACAATTTTCAACACAGTAAATTTAATCGTGTCACGCAAGCCTACCGACAAACAGGCTCTAACTTTAAACCCTTTATTTATGCAGCTGCCTTAGAAAATGGCTTTACACCGGCAAGTGTCATTAACGATGCGCCTATTGTGTTTGCTGACAATAAACTCGAAAGTGATTGGCGCCCTGAAAACTCGGGTGGTAAATTTTATGGGCCAACAACATTAAGACGCGCTTTGTACCTATCAAGAAACTTAGTCTCCGTACGGTTACTGCGAGAACTGGGTATTAGTAATGCTATTGATTATTTAAATCGATTTGAGTTTAGTGATAAGCCACTACCCAGAGATCTATCTTTATCGCTAGGCAGCTATGCCATGACACCATTGCAAGTTGCAAGTGCTTATTCCGTTTTAGCCAATGGCGGCTACCAAGTGACACCTCATTTAGTTACCGTAATTGAAAATAGAAAAGGCGAAATAATATTTTCTACGCCTAAAAAAATCGCTAATAAACCACCGACAGTAAAAGCTGTCGCTGATCGTGAGCAAGAAGAAAACTTATTAGATGATTTGCTTAAAGATGTATTGCTCAAAGAAAATTCAGATATTAACTTAACTGATGGTAGCGCAGCTAATAACGCAATCATTGCTGGGCAACAACCCATAATAGAAACAGCAGCAGAGCAAATAGTTGATCCTCGCGCCGTTTACATTATTGATAGCATATTACAGGATGTTATTCGCAGAGGCACAGGGACTAGAGCTAAAGTGTTAGGCCGATCTGATTTGGCCGGCAAAACAGGTACGACTAACGGGCCTACCGATGCATGGTTTTCTGGATACCATCCGAAATTAGTTGCAACCACTTGGTTAGGCTTTGACGATAACCAATTGCTAGGCCAACGAGAATATGGCGGCTCAGCCGCGCTGCCTATTTGGATTGATTTTATGCGTGAGAGTTTAAAAGGGGTAGCCACTGCAGCCAGAACTCAGCCACCGGGAATGGTGTCAGTAAAAATAAATCGCTTAACGGGCTTGCCGTCTACGGCGAGTGATTCACAAAATGTATTTGAATCTTTTCTTGAGGAATACGTGCCTGAACAAAACCCTCGCTCATCCGAAAATAACAATATTGATCAACTTATACTGGATGAGGAATTATTCTAACGGTTATTCCTGCTTAAGCAGGGTAATCTTTAGGATAAGGACGCTGCGCAACGCCTGTTTCAACAGCCGCTCTAGCCACTGCGGAAGATACCGCCATTAACAAACGTGGATCTAATGGCTTAGGAATAATGTATTCTTTTCCAAACGCCAAGCCATCAACACCACACGCAGCAACAACCGCTTCAGGCACAGGCTCTCTAGCCAAATCTTTTAAGGCATGCACAGCCGCCACTTTCATCGCCTCATTGATGGCGGTTGATCGCACATCGAGTGCACCCCGAAAAATATAAGGAAAACCCAAAACATTATTGACCTGATTCGGTAAATCAGAACGACCTGTCGCAATAATAATATCATCACGTGTTGCATGGGCTAATGCCGGCGCAATTTCAGGATCAGGATTGGAGCAAGCAAATATCACTGGCTTAGGCGCCATTTTCAACAAAGATTCTGCTGTTAGTAAATTTGATCCTGACAAACCAATAAACACATCTGCATCCACACAGGCATCATCTAATGTTCGCCTATCAGTTTCTCTTGAAAACTCTGCCTTGTATTCATTGATATTATCTCGGCCTTGATAAATAACGCCTTGGCGATCGAGCATGGTAATGTTATTGCGATCAGCGCCTAAACTAATCAATAATCGCATACCTGCTATTGCCGCAGAACCCGCCCCCAAACAAACGATTTTTGCCTGCTCAAGCGTTTTACCTTGAATCTCTAACGCATTAATTAAGCCTGCCGCCGTTACAATCGCTGTGCCGTGCTGATCATCATGAAAAACTGGAATGTCGCATAATGCTTTTAAACGTAACTCAATATCAAAACACTCAGGCGCTTTAATATCTTCGAGGTTAATACCACCAAAAGTTTTCGCAATATTTTTTACTGTATCAACAAATACATCAGGATCTTCACTATCCACTTCAATATCAATGGAATCGATATTGGCAAATCGCTTAAATAATAATGCCTTGCCTTCCATCACCGGCTTACTGGCCAAAGCCCCTAAATTCCCTAAACCCAATATAGCTGTGCCATTACTGATAACAGCAACAAGATTGCCTTTAATCGTGTAGTCGTAAGCCGCTTCAGGATTCTCTGCAATGGCACGCACGGGTTCAGCCACACCAGGACTATAAGCTAAAGCAAGATCACCTTGCGTTTCTGCCGATGTCGTAATCTCAATACCAATTTTTCCCGGCTTAGGATCTGAATGGTAATCAAGTGCAGCTTGCTTGGGTGCTTCATTAGAAAATCGAGTTGACATAAAGTAACCAGAATAAATGATAGGAAGATAAAGCGGTTATAAAATAGGAAGCGTATGTAAAAAAGAAGCTTCTTTTAAACCATAAGTATCCAAACAGATTAATGATATCTATGGAGCAAGGAAAGCACAGAGAGTGGCAATTTTTTTACTTATGCTGAGTGAACTATAGCGCGCTTAAAATAGAAACACATTAATAAAACGAACAGGCACAAAAAATCCAATCGAATATTAATATTCAATTGGATTTAATGATAAATCTATGAGGCTGTAACTAAAAATGCAGACTTAAAGGCTCCAAACTTAGAAGCCTTAGATAAATATCTACTTTTTGGTACCGCGATTGCCAAAGCGCTTGTTAAAGCGATCTACACGGCCGCCAGTATCAAGTGTTTTCTGCTTACCGGTATAAAAAGGGTGACACTGTGAGCAAACATCAATAAGAAAATCTTTGCAAAGTGTTGAGCGTGTTTCTACTTTTGCGCCGCAGCTGCAAGTAGCTGTAACCGTATCGTAATTTGGATGGATATTAGCTTTCATGTCTTCTTCTTACTCCAAACGCGGGACGCCGCCATCTCATTCACCATCATCCAGAGCCAATCTCCGGAGGGCAACCAGTACGGTATCCTCTCAAGGGTCGGCGATTCTAACAGAAAAGTCACCGCAATCAAGCGATCTATGGCGATTTAACCGTCGATTTAACCGTATAGAGACCTTTTACCCATTTTGAAAATCCAGGCCAATTACACACACTAAGAGGCAGTTAGATGAGATCTAAGCGGGGCAACAAGGTAAACTAGCGGCCCAAAATCGCCTAGCTACTAAGGATTCACACACTGTAATGAGTGCCGGCCCGTCAAAACTTGTCCAAGTGGTTATTGCCTCGCCCGTAAGGCATCATTTCGACTATTTACCCGCCGAAGGCCAAACCGCGATGGATTATCGGGTAGGCACCCGCGTAGAAGTGCCCTTTGGCCGCCGTAATATGACCGGCATTGTCATCGGCCACTGCCAAGATTCATCGATTCCTGTTGATAAATTGAAGGCGATTCGCCAACAGCTCGATACTGCAGCTGTAGTCAACGACGATTTACTGTCATTGGCCGAATGGATGAGTAGCTACTATCACCACCCTTTTGGTGACACTTTACTCAGTTTACTGCCTAATCAGCTGCGCAAAGGCGGTAGTATCGATGCCTACACGCAATGTTGCTGGAAAATTAGCCACCAAGGTCTCGGTTTACCCGACGATGCATTGACGCGAGCCCCCAAACAAGCGTCATTGCTAGGTTTTCTTCGCGCCGCCGAACGAGACAATGCAGGCAAGCTCACCAGCGAGTCTGAGCTTAAACTGGCTGGCCATAGCCGCGCATCAGCCTTAGAACTTGCCAAAAAAGCACTGGCGACCGCCTCAGATCAGCCCTACTATCCAGCTGACTGCCAAAGCCTATTGCGTGGTCAAGCTCAAGACCAGCCGCCCACACTTAATAATGAGCAAATAACCGCTGGCGCCTTAATCGCCGATCGACTCGGCAGCTTTGACACTGTATTACTCGAAGGCATTACCGGCAGCGGTAAAACCGAAGTTTATTTGCGAGCCATTGAAAAAGTCTTAGCGAATAACCAGCAAGTGTTGGTGTTAGTGCCAGAAATTGGGCTCACGCCGCAAACCATTAATCGCTTCGTTAATCGCTTTGATGTGCCTATCGCTATTTTTCACTCAGGCCTCACCGATCGAGAGCGCCTAGCCGCTTGGACAGCCGCCAAAGATGGCGTGGCGGGCATTATTATTGGCACGCGCTCGGCGGTGTTTACGCCAATGGCCGATGTCGGCCTTATTATTATTGATGAAGAACACGATGGCTCCTATAAACAGCAGGACAGCCTTCGCTACTCGGCGCGCGATATCGCGATTATTCGGGCGCGGACAAAAAGCATTCCCGTCGTTCTAGGCTCCGCCACTCCCTCATTAGAGACGCTGTTTAACGTTCAAACAAAGAAATATCAGCATGCGACCCTCAAAGAGCGCGCCGGTAGCGCCAGCCCGCCCAGCATTGAAATTCTCGACATTCGCTGTAAAGAATTGCATGAAGGCCTGAGCGATAATGCGATTGCAGCGATCAGCGAAACGCTCTCTAGCGGCCAGCAAGCCATGGTGTTCGTTAACCGTCGCGGCTTTGCGCCTCTGTTAATGTGTCATGACTGCGGTTGGCATGCGCAATGTGATCATTGTGATGCGCGCTTAACGCTGCATAATCGCCCGCGTGAACTCCGCTGTCATCACTGTGACTATCGAACCCATGTCCCCTCGTCTTGCGTGCGTTGCCAATCATCTCGCCTATTGAACGTTGGCCAAGGCACACAAAGAAGCGCCGATGCCTTAACCGCTCTATTCCCTCAATTTCCGGTTATTCGGATTGATAGAGATACCACCCAAGGCAAGCAGGCTATGGGTGAGCAAGTGGATCTTATCAATCGCGGCGACCCAGCCATTTTAGTGGGCACGCAAATGCTCGCTAAAGGCCATCACTTTCCTGCACTCAACTTAGTGGTTGTACTGGATATAGACCAAGGGCTCTATAACCCTGACTTTCGTGGTCCCGAAAAAACCGTACAGTTACTCACGCAAGTGGCTGGCCGCGCAGGTCGAACTGGACATGCGGGTAAAGTACTCATTCAAACGCATCTGCCTGAGCATCCATTGCTACAAATATGGCAAACAGAAAGCTATCAAGGCATTGTCGAAACCATGCTAAATGAACGCTCACTGCGCTCGTTGCCGCCCTATGCCCATATTGCTTTGATCCGCGCCGATAGCCATAAGCCTGAACATGCAATGCAATTTTTGAATTCACTGGCCATGCAACAAACCAACATGGCAAATCAGAACAGCTGCCAGCTTATTGGCCCGTTAGCCGCTGTTATGGAAAAACGCGCAGGACGCCATCGCGCTCAGCTAATGATTAAATCCGAGCAGCGTAAATCACTGCATGGAACAGTCAAACAGCTTATTCATTGGTTAGATCAAAGCAAAAAACCGTCAGGCTTACGCTGGAGTATTGATATCGACCCGCAAGATGTCATCTAAACGCATCGTTCGCTTGTCTATGGATAGTCGACTAGCGATAATAGCCGTACTTTTGTATGAGATAACTAATACAATCAACCGACCAGCATCAGCAAGCGAGATAGACAGTTAAATGAAAGAAGCCTTACAGCAATTGATTAGCCAAACAATCACCTCGCTGATTGACGCAGACAAAATTCCCGCTATTCCCTTGCCAATTATCAAGGTTGAGCGCACGCGAGATGCTAGTCATGGTGATCTCGCCTGCAACATCGCTTTAGTGTTAGCTAAACCCGCCGCTATGAAGCCGCGTGATATTGCCGAGTTAATTTGTGAGTCCTTACCCGCCAATAACGTGATTGCCAGTACAGACATTGCCGGCCCCGGTTTTATCAATATCTTTTTAGCGAAATCAGCGCAAACCGATATTGTCGGTCAAGTGCTCAATGAAGCCGAACAATTTGGTCACAACAAAAAAGGGTTGGATGAAAACGGCAACGCCAAAACCGTTCAAGTTGAATTTGTCTCTGCCAACCCCACCGGCCCGCTGCATGTAGGTCATGGTCGAGGCGCAGCAGTCGGCGACAGCATTTGTCGCATACTGGATGCCAGCGGTTGGCAAGTGACGCGTGAGTTTTACTATAACGATGCCGGCCAACAAATTAATAACCTGACTCGCTCCGTACAAATGCGCTGTAAAGGCATTGGCCCAGACGATGCTGGCTGGCCAGAAGATGGTTACCGTGGTGAATATATTGCCGAACTGGCGGCAGACTACATGGCCGGAAAAGCACTTGATGATGCCGCAGCACCTAGCGATGTGGAAAACGAAGAAGCCATTCGCGCCTATGCCGTGGCTTATTTACGACGCGAACAAGATATCGACCTAAAAGCGTTTGGAGTCAAATTTGATGTCTTTTCGCTCGAGTCTTCTTTATATACTGAAGGCAAAGTCGAAAGCACGGTGAATACATTAATTCAGAACGGCTTTACCTATGAAAAAGACGACGCCCTCTGGTTAAAAACCACAGAATTTGGCGACGATAAAGATCGGGTTATGCGCAAATCTGATGGTGGCTATACCTACTTTGTACCCGATGTTGCCTACCACCATGAAAAATGGAAACGCGGTTTTAGCACGGTAGTTAACGAACAAGGCGCCGATCATCACAGCACTATTACTCGTGTGCGCGCAGGCTTACAAGCATTAAACGCTGGCATCCCTCAAGGCTGGCCAGACTACGTTTTGCATCAAATGGTTACTGTGATGCGTGATGGGCAAGAAGTCAAAATATCAAAACGTGCAGGCAGTTATGTCACTCTAAGTGATTTAATTGAACAAGTGGGATGCGATGCCACTCGCTACTTTTTGGTAGCTCGCAGAGCAGACTCGCAACTCACTTTCGATATTGATTTAGCACTTCAAAAAAGCAATGACAATCCTGTATTTTATATACAGTATGCACATGCACGCGTATGCAGTGTGATGCGACAAGCCATAGAAAAAAACATTTCCTGGAATAAAGAAACCGGCCTAGCTAACTTAGATAAACTAGGCACAGACACAGAAGTTGCCTTACTGAAAAGTATTGCTGCCTATCCAGAGTGTGTTGCTATAAGTGCACGTGAATTTGCGCCGCATAATATTGCTGCCTATTTACGCGATTTATCGGCTGCGCTACACAGCTGGTATGCAAGCGGCAATCAAGATAAAAGCAGCCAGCTGTTAGTAGCCGATGCAGATGTCCGCAATGCTCGATTAGCATTAGCCGAAGCTGCTCGCCAAGTTATTTCTAACGGCTTATCACTGCTAGGCGTTAGCGCGCCTGAAAAAATGTGATATGACTAAGCAACCCATAATAGGTTTTCAATAAAAAATGATGCACCTCTTAAAACCCATCATTGCTAATAAGCGCGGCGTAAGCGCCAAACCTAAACGCGCCTCAAATGTGCGGCATAAAAAACCACAGACCTCAGTGTCGACATTAAGACTAATCGCTACGGTTGTTATTGTTATTTTATTTAGCTTAGGTTTATATGCGCTCAATCAACTTGAATCAGAAAAAACCAGCCGTACCGCTGAGCCATCGAAAAGCACCATTAATACAAAAGAGCTATCGCTACCCAGCAACGAAGATGACTACACTTTCTATAGCCGCTTAAAAGACTTTGAAGTGGTTGTCAATAAAGAGTCTAGCTATGAAAGCAGTCGCAGCGCCAATGAAAAATTTATTTATTTAATTCAGGTGGGGTCGTTTAAAACAAAAGCCCAAGCTGAAATGTTACGAGTAGAATTAACCCTACTCGGCCTTGAGCCAAATATTGATAGTAGTGAAAATGCATCAGGCAATACATGGCATCGTGTGCGTCTCGGGCCATTCACTTCGCGCGGTAGTATGACGGCAGCGAGATCCACTATTATTTCAAACAATCTTGAAGCGATGGTAATGAAAAGTAAAATATAAATTATGTTAGGAAAAAATGTTAACGAAATAATTAGCATCGACATAAAAAATAAAACCGTATATTAAAAGGCTGCCTTCATTGATTCCAGAAACCATTGAGTTACATAAAGCTACAAAACAACTCGAACTGGTTTATACCCATAATCAGCGCTTTTATTTAAATGCAGAATATCTGCGAGTTCATTCACCGTCAGCCGAAGTGCGCGGTCACCACCCGGACCAAGCCACTCTGCAAGTCGGGAAAAAAAATGTCGGTATTTTATCCATCACCGCCGTGGGCAACTATGCATTACAAATTAGTTTTGACGACCAACATAATAGCGGCATTTATTCATGGGCGTATTTATTCGAGCTCTGTGAAAAAAAAGAACTCTACTGGCAAAACTATTTAAATCAACTGCAAGCCAGTGGTAAAAATCGTGACCCCGACGTTAACGTTATTCGATTATTTGATCCAAACTAAACATTCAATTAAAAATAATAAAGAGGAATTATTCCAATGGATACAATTGTTAAAATACTATTTGCAACCGCGATGCTACCATTACTGATTAATATCATTGCGGCTTATTTTCGTAATAAAGAGCTTGGGTATATCGACAATAGAAACCCACGCCAACAAGCACTGAAACTGACAGGGATAGGCTCGCGCTGCTATGCCGCTCAGCAAAACTCATGGGAAGCACTGGCATTAATTTCAGCAGCGGTTCTATGCGCATTCTTAATGGGAGCAAGTGCTGAACAAATGTTACTGCCCGCACAGATATTCTTCGCAGCACGTATTGCTTATATCGCTTGCTACTTTGCGAATTGGGCTACGCTAAGATCTATAGTCTGGATCATCGGACTTGCCGCCTGCATTTCACTTTTTCGCTTAAATGGTGTGGCATAACACACTTTTGTGCCGAGCCTTGCACAGGTACAATAGTAAACAAATTAAATATCGCAGTCTAAACCCGCTGCGAGACGAGGCTGAAAATGACAATGAATACGACAGACAGTGGCGCAGGCTCCAAGGCATCATCTACTGGCGATCAAGATACCACCCACTTTGGCTACCAGCAGGTTCCTACCGAAGAGAAAGCCAGCTTAGTTGGCGAAGTCTTCACCTCGGTCGCTAGTCGCTATGACATCATGAATGATTTGATGTCTGCTGGCGTTCACCGTCTATGGAAGCGTTTTACTATTGAACTCTCTGCCGTTCGACCAGGACATCGCGTATTAGATCTCGCCGGCGGCACAGGCGATTTAGCGTCAAAGTTCAGCCGTATTGTGGGACCAGAAGGTGAAGTCATTCTTTCTGATATCAATGCCTCTATGCTCAGCACCGGTCGCGACAAACAAACCGATAATGGCAACTGCGGCAATATCCAATACGTCCAAGGCGATGCCCAATATTTGCCCTTTGATGACAATTATTTTGACTGCATTACTATCGGCTTTGGCCTGCGAAATGTGACCGATAAAGACCGCGCCTTGCGCTCAATGTTTAGAGTACTTAAACCCGGCGGTCGACTATTAGTATTAGAATTTTCGAAACCCAATAATCCACTGCTATCAAAAATTTACGATACTTACTCTTTTAAAATACTTCCGAAAATTGGCAAACTGATAGCGCAAGATGAAGACAGCTATCGCTATCTCGCCGAATCGATTCGCATGCATCCTGATCAAGAAACATTAAAAGGCATGTTAGAAGACGCAGGCTTTGCTGATTGCGATTACCATAATATGACTGGCGGAATCGTTGCCGTTCATAAAGGTCTTAAACTTTAAAATTAAAAGCTAAACGAATATGATAGATCCCATGCTTACCTCTGCCAGCTGCGCAGCACTTGAAAAAGCTATTAACAGTAGTCTTTCATTAGATCCGACAACGCAATCTAAGCTGGCCACCTATGCAGGAAAAATAATACGCATTGCCTGCACCAAACCCGAAATTGTTTTTTATATGCGTATCGACTCAAGCATTAGCGTTTTGCAATATTATGAAGACACGGCTGATGCCGGCATTGAAGGCCCCTCACATGAATGGTTAGCGCTTATTGCCGCCGATGATGCAGCCTCAGCACTCATTAATGGTAAATTGAAAATGCAGGGCGATAGCCGTTTATTTTTAGAACTAAAAGATATAGCCGAACAAATCGACCTAGACTGGGAAGGCTATATTGCAAGGTTCATTGGCGATGTCCCCGCGCACTTCGCAGGAAAAGCCGCTGACAGCTTAGTTAATTTTGGCAAGCAAGCCCGACAGACTTTACTTCGTACCGTCGATGATTTTTTACATGAAGAAGCTCGGCTCGTGCCTACACGTATAGAATGCGAAAACTTTTATGCACAACTGCGTGACTTAGAAATGCACATAGATCGTATTGAAGCTAAAACCAAACGTTATAAAAAACAATTTACGGATACCAACGCAACATGAAGCAATTGATGCGCTTATTCACTATCTTACGTGTTTCGATGAAATATCGTCTCGATACTTTTATCCCGCAATCTCGACAGCAGCTACTAACCAAATTACTGATAAAAGTGATTACGCCTTTTTATAGCACCGATGATGATCGCGGCGTGCGTTTACGTACAGCACTACAAGAGCTAGGCCCTGTCTTTGTTAAATTCGGTCAATTACTATCAACACGACGGGATTTACTGCCGCCTGATATCGCCGACGAACTTGCCTTACTGCAAGATCAAGTGCCTCCTTTTGACAGCTCAAAATCAGTCGCCATTATTGAAGCCGCTCTTGGGCAGCCGGTTACTCAAGCCTTTGCTGAATTTAGCGAAGCACCTCTCGCCTCAGCATCTGTCGCTCAAGTCCATGCTGCCAAAATGCATGACGGACTGGATGTCGTCGTAAAAGTAATACGCCCTGGCATTGAGAAAGTAATACACAAAGATATTCAATTACTCTTTTTAATCGCTCGCATGGTAGAGCGATTTTCTTTAGATGGCCGACGTATGCGCCTCACTGAAGTAGTGAGTGACTATGAACACACTATTTTTGATGAGTTAGATTTAAAACGTGAAGCCGCCAATTGCTCACAATTAAAAAGAAATTTTGAAGAAACCGAAAAATTACGCAGCCTACTTTTTATTCCTGCCGTTATCTGGAAATTGAGTGGCCCCAATATTATGGTAATGGAGCGCATTTATGGCGTACCTGTTTCGGATATTGAAACACTCAATAAGAAAAACACTAACTTAAAAGCGCTCGCCGAAAGCGGTGTAGAAATTTTCTTTACGCAAGTATTCGAACATAACTTCTTTCATGCCGATATGCATCCTGGCAATATTTTTGTCGACGACACCACACCAGCAACGCCACGCTATATTGGTATCGACTGTGCCATTATGGGCTCACTGTCGGATTTTGATCGCTACTACCTAGCACGCAATTTACTTGCCGTGTTTAATAGAGACTATAGCCAAGTAGCAAGGCTGCATATTGAATCGGGTTGGGTTCCACCTGGTACTAACGTGCAATCTTTTGAAGGTATGATCCGCAGCGCTTGCGAACCTATTTTTGAAAAGCCGTTATCAGAAATTTCCTTTGGCACCCTACTAATTTATCTCTTTCAAGTCGCTAGACGTTTTGGCATGGAAGTTCAGCCCTCATTAGTATTACTACAAAAAACCTTACTGAATATTGAAGGGCTAGGCAGACAACTCTATCCTGATTTAGATTTATGGCAAACCGCCCACCCATTTCTTGAAAACTGGATGGCCGAGCGCTACTCACCCAAACGACTATTGAGTGAACTCAAGAATCAATCGCCGGCCTTATTAGAAGCCCTGCCGGCGCTACCTGACCTTTTACTCAGGCAGCTCCATCAGTTTAATGGCACGGCCACCTCTGGCTCGGCAGCCTCTAATGGCACCTCATCACAGCTACAAGGCCGAATTGACGGTTTAGAGCGAGCATTAGACCGACAGCAAAACTTATTAACTGCGGTAACCGTTATAGCGCTATTATCTCTACTATCAGCGATAGCCTATTTAGCGTTAAACTAACGGCATCGATTAATTTTTTGACACTGATTTGAATAGATATAGCGCCATGACCGAAAAAAGTAATGCATTAACAGACGCCATTAAGTGGAATAGTCAGGGCTTAGTTCCCACTATTGCCCAAGATGCCAGCAGCAAGAAAGTGCTGATGATGGCTTGGATGAATAGTGACGCATTAATCGCCACCCTAGAAAAAAGCGAAGCCGTTTACTGGTCTCGGTCACGTCAACGACTATGGCACAAAGGTGAAACCTCTGGGCACATACAAAAAATTATCGATATTCGATTGGATTGCGATGGCGACACGCTACTATTAATGGTCGAACAACTTGGCGGCATCGCTTGTCATACTGGACGCGAGAGCTGCATGTATCAACAATATTCAAAGGATGATGGCTGGGTCAGTGTTGAAGCGCCATTAAAGAACCCTGAAGATATTTATTAAGCTAAACACCTTACTGAACACACTGTTTGATTGAGCAGTTTTTTTAAAAGAGCATTCCTATGGCCGATGTATTAACAGAACTTACCGCCCTTCTTGAGCAGCGTAAAAATGCCGAGTCAGACACCTCCTACGTAGCTGAATTACATAAAAAAGGCATTAATAAAATTCTCGAAAAAGTGGGCGAAGAAACAACAGAAGCCATTATTGCAGCAAAAGATTTTGCTATCGCACGTCAATCAGCAAATGCGAATACCGACACAGAAAAAAAAGCACTCATCAGTGAGACTGCAGACTTATGGTTTCACACTCTAGTTATGCTCTCTCATTTGGACAGTAATGCTGATGATGTTATAGAAGAACTTGGACGCCGTTTTGGCGTCTCAGGTCTTGACGAAAAAGCAGCACGTAAATAAACGCAATTAATCGTTAATCGATAGGAGCACATCATGGGCTTAGGCGGCATTAGCATTTGGCAATTACTGATTATATTGGCCATCGTAATTATGATTTTCGGTACCAAACGCCTTAAAAATATTGGCGGCGATCTTGGCGGCGCGATTAAAGGCTTTAAAAAATCCATGGCTGACGATGAGCCAGCAAAAGAATTGGATGAACAAAGCGATACAACTAATGACAAAAAAGATCAATAACTAGATATTATTTGATGGATATTGGCATACAAGAAGTTTTACTGATCAGTGTTATTGCGCTTATCGTGTTAGGCCCTGAGCGCTTGCCTTCAACGGTTAAGACCATTGCTTTGTGGTTAGGTAAAATTAAACGTAGCTTTAATAGTATTAAGGCTGACATTGAGCGTGAAATTAATGCCGATGAAATCCGCGAACAAATACACAATGAAAACGTACTGCATCAACTCGGCGAACCCATAGAGCAACTTAAGCAAACAGCCAATGAGTTTGAACAATCCATCCATGGTACTCATCAATCTATGCATACAACAATAGATGATGACACATCATCCGAAAAGCATTAGAAAGCAGTTAACGCATGAGCATGACGTCAAATACAACAGAAGACACCACTGCAGGCAGCAGTGATAAAGAACAGCCTCTGGTTGCTCATCTGCTTGAGCTGCGCACACGCTTACTAAAAAGTCTTGGAGCGATATTACTGGTTTTTTTATCACTAGTCGTTTTCTCTAATGATATCTATACGTTTTTTGCATTGCCTATTCAGGACTTACTACCTGAAGGCACAAGTATGATTGCCACCGATGTTGCATCCCCTTTCTTCGCACCGTTTAAGCTCACTATCATTTTATCGTTTTTTATTGCTGTGCCTTATATCCTTTACCAGCTCTGGTCTTTTATTGCGCCCGGCATGTATAGCAATGAAAAAAGTCTAGCGATTCCGCTATTTGTCAGTAGCGTCTTATTGTTCTATTTAGGTATCGCCTTTTCTTACTATGTCGTTTTTCCAATTGTATTTGGATTTTTTACTGCTATTGCACCCATAGGGGTTGCGGTAACACCGGATATCAATAGCTATTTATCTTTTATTCTTAAATTATTTTTTGCGTTCGGCTTAGCCTTTGAGATTCCTATTGCGACTTTTATTTTAATTAGGGCAGGCGTAATAACAAGAAAAGCACTCGCAGAAAAGCGCCCTTATATTGTGGTTGTTTGTTTTGTTTTTGGCATGTTACTCACGCCACCAGACATTATTTCCCAGTCATTGCTGGCTATACCGGCTTGGCTATTGTTTGAGTTGGGTTTATTGATGAGTCGACTAGTTGAAAAAAAGGCTAGCAATAACGCTTAATAATTTCATCATTTAAATTGTTCGTCTAATTTTTCGAACCGCACAAAAACCCGCAAGCAGCATCAAACCCAATGGATGCATACTACCCCCGCCGCCACTCGAACCATTAGACGTTAATGTTTGATTAGAGTCAGGTTCAGGCGCTTCATCAACAGGATCATCTGTCGGGTTAGGCTCACCAAAAGAGTTTAACGTTACATTAAGTGTATTATTTGAAGATATAACATCCGTTGTTTCTGCTGTAACGGTACTAACCGAATGCTGCATTATTAGTTCAGTTGCATTTTCATTAACAACACTGGTAATCGTTAATAAAAAATTACTTAACGGATTATTGACCGTACAGCTATAGGTACTCGCCGTTGAAGTACATACCCCGTTCTGAATGCTGGCACTTACAAACTGCCCAGCATCACTATTACTTATTACGCCATTAACATTGAGCGAGCTAATAGCAATGTAGCCGTCTTCAGCATTAACGTTATAAACTAAATCAAATGGCGTGACGCGATCAGGACTAACAGGATTATCGATACTCGCCGTTAAGCCAACATCGATAGGAAAGTTAAAACATAAACCCGATAAATTATCAGCGACAATTTGATTAATGGCTTCAATTGAACAAGAAGAAAAACCTGTAAAGCTCGACGCCTGAAAACCTAGGCTAGCTGACATTACGTTTTGATTATCGGGACAGCCATTCGTTTCTGGTGAATCATGATCTGCACCGAAGTTATGGCCTATCTCATGCGCCATCACCAAACTTACCAATGAAGTATCACCCGCATCGGTTAACCCCGTATTTAAACCAAAACTCTCACAGACCTGCCCTAAGTAAGCGATACCAATAACATCGCCATCAGAACCAGAAAAATCACGACCTGTAACTAAATGGAAAATAGATCTCGATTGCTCTAAGAAATCTAACTGATTAGAGCCACGCAATATGCGTAGTCGGTCGAGTAAATCATTAGGATCATCACTATTGCCAATTAAAGCATTCTGTGTCGAATTCAGCATGGTTAAACTGATTCGACTAAATTGATAACCCAAACCATTTTGAAAGAATAATTCCATTTCATTTAGTTCACGCAGAGCCCGCTGCATAGGTGTCTCTGAGCCGGGTAAATTTTGATAACTTAAATCATAAGCAAGCTCAATTTCCGGCAGCAAGCAAACTCCGTTAATTCGATTAGCACATATATCGGCGAGACTTGCTGAGGCGGTAGTGAAATTACTGGTAACAACATTACTCGCTGACAACTGACCATCTTGATTCTCGAATGTAGAGAGCGGCAGCGATTGTGCATTTTCGTTAGAAAAAATTGGGTTTTTAATAACACCTGACGCGCAAGTTTTTAATTTCTCGTCATCAGCAGATTGGTAAGTATGTAATCCTTCGGAACCATTCTCGATTGAATCATGGTTGGCATCAATTATATATAACTCGTCCTCAAATAATAAAACACCTTGCCAGTGGCCATTACTGAAAGAGGCTCTCACACCGCTATTCGGATATCCTGATAACTGACCTTTATAATGAAGCTGTTCGGTATTAACGACAGGCGTGCTAATTTTTTCAAGTAGTTGAGTATTTTGATGCAACTCGGCTAATAATGAAAAGCCGTTTACATTAAAAGAGAGGAGTAAGGGATTAGTCTGATTGTTATTCTGCGCATATGACGCTGGAACAACAACACTCATTAGCATCATAACAACTGTCGAAACAAAAAGACGAGCGAAAGCAGAGCGAAGACACATAGCGATAATTAACACCTTTAACCTATTGATATAATTCAAACCAATTCCTTTTTAGCCCAATTCCTTTTTAGCTTAGACAAGCAATTCCATTTATAGCAACTTATAGCAATTTATAGCTTACGGATAGTCAAAAATGTGATATGTCGCGCCTTATCCGGCATTCATATAGCCGCTATTCTAGAACAGCTAGCATTTAAAATATATGTCATTTACAGGCTTATCAATTATGCTGAATCATTGCATCAAAAACTGTATCGTATCGCATTCATCATAAGAGCAGGTAATCACTTAAATAAAATTTACAATTCCGTGCTTCGCGGCTCACGTTATAAATTATAAAGCAATCATTTCCTCCTCACCCTCATACCTACGTTTTCTTACGGCAATATAAAAACGATTATTTAGCGATTGTATTTTTTAAATTTTATAGCTATTGTGATTCATCAAAAAGAATACCCCTTAATAATAAACTGAGAAATACTCCCCTAACATGATATTTAAAACAGCGGATTTACCCATTAATTTAGATACGGTTAAAGGATTTCTTGCCGACGACGAAGGCCAAGCATTATTTGAGGCCGCAAGCCACACTGCCGCTCTTGGGCCTACTTTAGAAGTAGGCAGCTATTGTGGTAAATCTACTGTTTATTTAGGCAGCGCCGCTAAGCAGAATAGTAATATTGTTTATGCGGTAGATCATCACCGCGGCTCTGAAGAACATCAATTGGGTGAGGAATATCACGATAGCGAGCTATTTGATTCGCAAGCTCAATTAATGGATAGCTTTAAAATGTTTCGTAAAACAATGCGAGACGCCGAACTGGAAGAAACTGTAATACCTATTGTCGCCTCATCACAACTTGCCTCTCGCCACTGGTCAATTCCATTAGGTATGGTTTTTATTGATGGCGGCCATAGCATGGAAGCAGCAATGATTGACTATCGCGCTTGGGCTAATCATATTGTAGTGGGTGGAATTTTAGCGATTCACGATATTTTTCCTGACCCCAACGATGGTGGTCAAGCACCCTATACTATTTGGAAGCTAGCGAAAGCCTCAGGTTTATTCGAAGAACTACCGACCGTTAATACCTTAGGACTATTTAGGCGTATTTAAGTGATTTTTTTTGGCCGCGAATCTAACAGAGTTACTGAGGTGAATAACTTTGACGCCGCCGTATGCTCTGTTAAGGCGTCAGCGGCTAATAGAATAGCGCCCGCTGTCCAGGTAGGTTTTTCATCTGGCCATAAAACATCTTGCACAAACTGATAACCCGTCCAATAGGAACCATCGTCTAACTGCCATTGATGCAGCCAGCTATATAACTCAATAGCACGAGCGTGCTCACCTGCTGCTATTAATGCCATCGTTAATTCAGAGGATTCAGCAACCGTTACCCATGGCTCTTCAACCACACAGCGACAACCCAAATTGGTTTCAACAAATTCATCCCAGCGCGTCATTAAATGTGCCGATGCTTGCGACTGCGGAATAACACCTGTTAATACTGGATAAAACCAGTCCATTGAAAAGCGTGATTTACTCTCCCAAGTACGATCAAAGCGTTGTGGCTTATTACGTAAGGCATCACCTAGTTTTTCTCGCGCCATCAACCATTCAGGTCGAGGCTGGTTAACGATGACTGAAATATTATGCGCACACTCCAAGCTTTTATAAATTGAACTACAACCTGTAATTAAGGCGTCACACATAGGTTTATCATGGGTATCGACAGCCCAGTTAATATCACCCTCTTCTTGCTGTTGGGCAATCACAAATCTGATTGCCGCATCCACCACTGGCCATAAACGCTGTATAAAATCATTATTCTGACCAATCAAATAATGATGCCAAACACCCGTGGCAATATAAGCAACAAAATTAGTTTCACGCCGATCTTTTTTTTCAACCACATTATCTTTATAAGCCGCCCACCAGCTGCCATCGGCTAACTGCTGATCGGCCAACCATTGGTAGGCGCGTTCAGCATTCAAAAAATCGCCATGAATACTGAGCCCCATAGCCGACTCAATATGATCCCAAGGATCACAATGACCACCTTCAAACCATGGAATAGCGCCACTGGATTGTTGCACCTGTCGAATAAAATTAACCGTCGGTAAAAAAAACGCTTCGGGATACTGACCTTTCGATAAATGCAATTTACTCATTATTGAGCTGCTCCACTATCGCCTGCAGCAGATGCATTTTTTTGAAAGTACATAACGACACTTTTACCCATTAAAGGATTTAATAATTTATCTAAAGTCTGTGTTAACCAAGGTTTTTTCATTAAATCCCAAACTAACAATTTGTGGTAGGCGGCAATTAACTTAGACGTTTCCTGTTTATCCCAAAATAAACATTTCAACCACCAAAACGGTACATGCAAAGCATGGGCCCAATGGCCAGCATAATAAGCATAGCCTTGTTGTTGAATGTTTTTTCGTAAGGTTCGCGCATTAAAGATACGAATATGTCCACCTTCTACTTCATGGTAAGCACTACTTAGCGCCCAACAAATTCTCTCTGGCCATGCCCGCGGCACACTTGTCGCAAATACACCTTTAGGCTTTAACACGCGCGTAATTTCAGCTAATACCGATTGATAGTCAGGAATATGCTCGAGCACTTCTGAACAGATAACCGCATCAAAAGTATTATTATCAAAAGGCAGTGACAGCGCATTAGATGCTGACAGAGAGAAGCTTTTGTTGTCATTATCGGGCTCAGAGAAATGCGCAAATCTTTCAGCGCTTATTTTTAAATCATCAAAGCTAAGGTCAACTCCGATAGCCTGAATATCATGCATCATATAGGCAGAGATAACATGCCGGCCTTCACCGCAGCCAAGATCTAAAATTTTATCACCTTTAGCTAACCCCATATGCTGAAAATTAATGGTTAGCATGATTCACTTCCTCAGCAGGTAAATCAGATCGCTGAAACAGTTGTTCATTAGCGGCTTGATTACTTAATATTTTGCCGTTAGCTTTATCAGCATCAATCACTTGATAATAAAGCGCCGTCATTTCTTTTGCTGCTAAGGTCCAAGAAAAATTCTTCTCTATATGCTTTCTGCCTTGCTTGCCGTAGCGTTTTCTTGCATCGGCATCGAGCAATAGGTCTTCTATAGCAGAAGCCATTGCAGTAGGATCTTTAATGGCAACGGTAACACCTGCATCGCCTACCACTTCTGGCAATGCGCCACCGTTAGTAGCAATTAAAGGGACGGCGCAAGCCATCGCTTCACCGGCCGGCAAACCAAAACCTTCATAAATAGACGGGACAACTGCAATGCTCGACTCAGCATAATGTTTGACTAACGCCTCTGCGCTCACGCCATGAACAAACTGAATATGCTTAGCCAAATTTAAGCGCCTAATTAATTGCTCAGTCTCGCCTTCTTCTTGCGGCTTACTGACTAACAACAAACTCAGTTGCGGGTAGCGCTGTACAAGTTGTGACAGCGCCAATAATAAATAGCGCAAACCTTTTAACGGCTGGTCAGCAGAAGCAATAGCCATAATCTGCCATGGATCACGCTTAACACCACGCATAGGTTTAAATACCTCAGTATCTATACCGTTATAAACCAAATGAATATTATCGGCATCAATAGAAAAATCTTTCGAAATATCAGCGGTCGACTGCTTTGATACGGTTACAACATGATCGAGTTGAGACGCAACGCGCTTTTGCATACTTAAAAAGGAATACCAACGACGAATAAAAAACCGCTGCCATTTATCATCACTAGCATTCAGTGCAATGGCTAAATCACTGGTAATAGGATGATGAATGGTAGTCAATAAATTAAAGCCTTTTTTCTGCAGCTTTAACATACCCCAGCCGAGACATTGATTATCATGAATAATGTCGTAATCGGCACGGCGCGATTTTAGGTATTTATAAAGACGGCGGCTAAAGCAATAAGGCTCAGAAAATCCACCTGTAAGCTTACCTGTCCATTCGATAATATTGGTGAGCGAAGTAAGATGATGCGCACGTAACGAGCGCAAGCCATTATTGAATAAATCCAACCCTGGTAGTTTAATAAGATTAACGCGAGGATCAACCTCAGGATATGGCTGGCCAGAAATGACATCAACTTGATGCCCGGCATCCACTAAGGCTTTGCTGAGATATTTAATATAAATGCCTTGGCCACCGCCAAAAGGCGCGCTGCGATAGCCTGCAATACAAATGCGTAGTGGACGAGTGACAGGCGCCAATGATTTTAATTTAGCTGTGCGCGTTTTAACGCTAACAGTACTAATTTCGACACTGGGTATTGGGGCATCATCGAATAGCGAAAGCTGACGCTCTTGCGCCGCTATCTCTGCCAAGCTCATTGGCTCTATTGATTGAGCCGCAGATTTATTCAGAGATTGAACTATCGTCTGACCTATTGTGTCTTTCGATTTTTGAGTAAGGGTATTTTTATTAGATTGACTCATTCTTTTCATTATTACCTAAGAAGAAACTTTAGCTGCAAGTGCATTTAACAATAGCGTCAAATATACAGCAAATTGTAACCCGTGATAATGAAGAAAAAATCATTTTGTAGACAAACACCAAGTGAAAGGCTTCTTACCCATCAACATGCTGTATTCCTGTACTACTTTTAAAGATCTATTTTACAGTCCGCAAGGGCTTCCACCACCACCCATTTTCGAGGTACCAAATAATAGTCTTTGAGAGGCCCGTATCAAAGCTTTCTTTCGGCTGCCAGCCCAGCTCTTTTTTTATTTTAGTGGCATCGATAGCATACCGTTTATCATGCCCCAAACGATCCGCACCGTACTCAATGAGCTGACAATAGGAAAGTCCATTCGCTCTCGGTCGCAAGTTATCTAGCTGTACACATATTGCTTCAACTACCTGCACATTGGTTCTTTCATTATTCCCGCCAATATTATATGTCTCACCAGGCCTACCATGATCTAACGCTAAGACTAACGCTTCTACATGATCGTCAACATAAAGCCAGTCACGGACGTTATCTCCCCTACCGTATATCGTTAGCGGCTTTTCATCCAAGGCATTAAGAATTATGAGCGGTATCAGTTTCTCTGGGTAATGGTAAGGCCCATAATTATTAGAGCAATTAGTATGAATCACCGGAAGACCATAAGTATGAAACCAGGCTTTAACTAGATGATCGCTGGCTGCTTTAGAAGCAGAGTAAGGAGAGCGCGGATTATAAGACGTTTGCTCAGTAAATAAATCCGGAGCCTCTAAGCTACCGTAAACTTCATCGGTTGAAATATGATGAAAGCGGAATTGAGATTTTTTAAGACCTGTTAGCGACTGCCAATAGAGATGAGCAGCCTGCAACAATATAAAAGTACCATTGATATTGGTATCGATAAAATGACCGGGGAAATCTATCGAGCGATCAACATGCGATTCAGCAGCAAGGTGCATAATCGCATCAGGCTTAAAATCATTAACCGCTTTAGTGATTGCTGCTTGATCGGTAATATCAATTTTTAAAAATTGATATCGATGACTATCAGCTGCAGTAAAATGATCAGTTATTGTTTTTAAAGAAGATAAATTACCTGCATAAGTCAATTTATCTATATTCAAAATGACAGCTGATGTACTCGTCATTAAATATCGAATAACTGCCGAGCCAATAAAACCAGCACCGCCTGTTACTAATATTCGATGCATAGACGTTACTCTGAAAAATCTCGCTGTACCATTTTAGAATAAAAAGAATTTTTTCTCATCAACTCAGCATGATTTCCCTGCTCAACTATTTCTCCGTCATCAAGAACAATTATATTATCGGCATGCTCCACCGTCGATAAACGATGAGCAATAACAATTGTTGTCCTACCCTGCATTACCTTTTCTAAAGCATCTTGCACTTTAACTTCTGATTCATTATCGAGTGCCGATGTTGCCTCATCAAGAATCAACACCTTAGCATCACGAAGAATTGCACGCGCAATCGCTATACGTTGGCGCTGACCACCTGAAAGCATTACACCATTCTCTCCAACCATCGCGTCATAACCTCCATTTAACGCTCTAATAAAGTCATCGGCATTAGCCGCGATAGCCGCTCTTTCAACGTCTATCCGAGAGGCTCCCTCAACACCATAACTAATATTAGCGAGAATCGAATCGTTAAATAAAGTCACTTGCTGAGACACGATGGCAATATTTTTTCTTAAAAACCCTAAACGATAATTATCGACAGGTAGCCCATCTAAAGAGATTTCACCAGAATCAATCGCATAAAACCTCGGAATCAAATTAACTAATGTAGATTTTCCACCGCCTGATCGACCGACAACAGCCAAGGTTTGGCCTGCACTCACATCGAAACTAATATTATTTAATACCGCCTTTTCACCCTTCTGATATGAAAAGCTGACACTATCAAAAGAAAGGTTACCTTTTAATTCGACACCCTCTATCGTACCTCTATCAATCTCTTTATCGTAATCAATATGCTTGAAGACCTCTTCTGCAGCTACTACCGCTTGGAGTAACTGTGGATGAACAGAACTTAAACTCCTGATAGGCTTAGGTAACAAGCCAGCCGCTGTTACATAGGCAATAAGCTGTGCTGCATCCATAGTGCCGCGAGAGAGAAGTACTATATACATCACTAGAGCCATCGCCATGATGATCATCATTTGCATCATAGGGGTATAAATAGAGCTAATCTTCGACATCTTCAAGGTCAACTTCTTAGTCCTTGAACTGACATTACGAAATCGTTTGTTCGCATTCGATTCACCTACAGAGGACTTAATAAGTCTTATCCCACTAAACACCTCAGCAGAAACATGATTTAACTCACCAACAGACGCTTGAATACCACGACCGTATAACTTAATTTTTTTCCCTATCCAATTTATTATTAAAGCAAGCGGCGGGCCTAACAAAAAGAAAACGAGCGTCAACTTAGCATTTTGATAAAAAAGATAACCGAATAATGCAAGTACAGTTAAACCCTCTCTCACAATAGTGGTTATGGCTTGTGTAGCCGCTGTCGTCATCAGGTTTGTGTTATAAGTAAACAAAGAGACCAACCGGCCGCTTTTATTTTTATCAAAAAATTTCGTCGGTAACGATATAATGCCTCCAAACAATTCGCAGCGAATATTATGAATCACATTCGCGCTGGCCTTACTCATATAATAGCCGCCAAGATAGCTGCCTATACCTCGCAATAAAGCAATCGCAATACAAGCAAGTGGTATTAAATATAAGCCATCTACAAACTCACCATTTAACGCACGAACAAAAGCCTCCATCAGGATTGCAAATGACGGCTGTGAGATGGCAAAAAGCATATGCCCTATAAACGCAATCAGGAAATATGACTTAAAGGGCAATAAGTATTGAAAAATTCGACGATAAGTCTTTGGATCAATTGAGTCATCTACTGGATCAGCGGATGAACGCTCTTTATTGGCAGTTTTTTCAGTAATAGTATTTTGCAATTTTCAATCCAGAACCGATGAGTTACTCTTGTTAGCATTTTGTTATTGAATACTATAATACCAGTTTAAGCCTATCGAGACCCTCTTGATGCAGCCTCAAACCATAAGACATTTAGGTCCAACACCTCCAACTTATAAAAATAGACATATAAATCAGTTATTTAGACATCAATTCATAAGTGATCGTTCATTTTTGTGAAAAATCACGCACTCAATTAAAGAGTTAAGAAGAATAGCTGTACACACGAAGCTGATGTCGCCGTGTGAACTGTATGGTCTAAATAATTTTTTCATAAATTATTTAACTTGAGGTCCCTGTTAATTGATCACTACCTTACTACAATAGTTAAAATCCCCAGCATTTATGCATTCAAACAAAAGTAATAAAAGATATACTAAGTATTCTTTAATATTATTCTCACAAGTATTTATAACCAAACTCACTCTCTAATAAGGCTGGCAAGTTTTGAAAATAAGCGTCATCTTCAGTACGTATAACTCTCCAGCATGGCTGCAGAAAGTTTTATTGGGTTTTCATTATCAAACTGATGAAAATTTTGAAATTGTCATTGCTGATGATGGGTCAAGTTCAGAAACACGCCTGCTCATAGAGCAATTCAAATCGCGCTCTCATATACCCATTAAACATATATGGCAGGAAGATAATGGCTTTCAAAAATGTAGCATTATTAATAAAGCAATTGTTGCATCCGAAGGTGAGTATTTAATACTAACTGACGGTGACTGCATACCTCGCAAAGATTTTGTTTCTACACACAGGTCTTTTGCTGAGCCAGGATACTTTTTGTCAGGCGGTTATTTAAAACTGCCCATGCATACCAGCCAAATCATTGACGAACAACATATAAAAGCCGGCTTATGTTTTGATAAAAAATGGTTAATTAATAATGGTTTAAAAAACTCTCATAAACTTAACAAACTAAGTGGTTCAAAATTACTCACGACATTACTCAACAAACTAACACCAACTAAACGTACTTGGAACGGGCATAACGCTTCGTGCTTCAAGTCGGCCGCCCTGCATGTCAATGGCTTTGATGAGCGAATGCAATATGGCCGATTGGACTGTGAATTCGGAGGCCGCTTAAAAAATTCTGGCCTTAAAACCAAGCAAATTCGTTATAGTGCTATTTGCATTCACCTTGATCATGCGAAATCTTATGAGAATGCCGAAAGCTGGGAGAAGAATAAAAAAATTCGAGAGACTTCAGTTAATCAACGATTAATAGAAACTCCCCAAGGTATTAAGCAAGCATCTAATAACTGAGCCGGTGATTAATGCATTGCTGATAAAACGTCAACATTGCCTGATTAGCCGTTTCTATATAGTGAGATGATAAATCAGGTCTGTGACTAGCTTTCGGATTATCAATAAACGACTGCAACAGTACAGCGAGAGCGTCAATATTATCAACCTCAAAGACATCACCACCATAATCTTCAATCAGCTCTCCGCAACCACCGGCATCTGAGGCAATTATCGGTACTCCAGCATCATAGCCCTCCAACATTACTCGTGGAAGCGGCTCAAATCTTGACGGACACACCAGCAAGTCAAACATCTGATAGATGTCTTTTATATTATCCTGATGCCCAAAAAAACGAATATTAGAAGTATTGCCGGCCTGCGATTTGAGATTCTCTTCCAAACCACCGCCACCAAAAAAAGTTAATACTGACTGCTTTTGATTCGATAAACCTTTGTAAGCAGCTATTAATGTATCCCATGCCTTAGATTCATGAAGCCGACCAACCGCACCAATGATTAATTGCTGATTATTAAAACCAAATTGCTTTCTCAGATTTTGTATTTCATCATCAGTTAAACGACGATGCGGTGATAAAGAGTTATTAGCCTTAAATACTATCCCCTTAAACTCTCTTGCAATAGATTTGACCTGCCAGCGAGCATTGCATACCAGGCCATCCATATTATAAAAATGCTTGCCGTTAACACCAATATGGAGCGTCGAGACCAACGCTGCCTGCGTCTTAATCTTCGACAAAATACGAGTCGCTCGTCTTAAGTGACAATGAACGACATCAGGACGAAATTGACGAATAGCCTTTTGAATTTGATATTGCGTCAGAAAAACGTTTGCAACCTCAACAACCTCAACTCGACTATCTAAATAATCCAGAATACTCTTGCCTGATTTTCTATTAGATTTTTTAACAATCAAACATACTGAGTGATTTTTAACTTGTTCATTACAAGATTCAGCGGTTGACCTCTCTGAACCTGCGAAGCCTCGTGATAACAATACATGGCAAATATTCAAACGTTTATCGTCACTCATTACTTACGCTCACTGCAAACTGATACTGTCATATATTCCGAACCTTTAATTACTACTACTATTATCTAATTTTATTTGATAATGATCGCAGATTGCTTGCCATTGAATTCGATTACCGTCTTGCAAAATATTAGTTTTGGCAAGCGAACTGCCCTTAGCCCCTATAATTGGCATCGGCTTTTTGCCGGGATTAGACGAACGACGCACGGACGTACCTTTTAAAAAACTCATTGCTTTAAACCAAAGGTCATCTGCTTTAGGCGCTAACGCCATATATAGGTCACGCTGGGTAACATCTGTAAATAAAGCGCCCGCTGGGTACAACACGCCACCATATCCGATAGGGAGTAAATTAACATGGCTATAATCTGTCTTCTTAATAGTCGGCCACTGCTGATAAGGGAGTAATTTCTGATCCATACCCAACGTAATCTCACGACATTCATGAGCTATAACGGCCGATGGAAACCGTTTATGATCAAACATCAATCTGCCTAGCCAGGTTGCGTCATACATCAAATCATCATCGCATGTTACGATCAATGATTCCTTATATTGATCAAGCGCAAAAACTAATTTTCGATGAGAGGAGAAATGATCATGAAAAATAATTTCGAATCTATCATGCTCAAGATCAGAGAGGCTTTTAGGTAACTTTCCTCGCAATCCATCATTAAGCCAGAGTACTATTTTTTGAGCGGCATAGTCTTGGCAAAGTAAACTTCTAATCGTTAAATGGATATATTTTAAGCGCTGAGGTATAGACGTTAAAGAAACAATAACGGGGATAGAACCCTTTACTTCATTAACGCTATATTTTAATGACTCAAGACTTTGACTCTTGAGCTGCCTAGCTCTAAAAAAGGATTTTGGATATTCTTTTAACTTCATAGCGAATACATTTTCAACAGGATTAAAAGTTCAAACATTGAAGTCAGCATCGGCTACATAACCTCCGGCTTAAGCTTTGATTTTAGCTTATAAAAAAGCCATTTGTACTGAATAAAACGTAAAAATGATTTTGGTGAGACAGCACCCATCTTAACTAAAGAGATTGCCGTCACCCCCCAGGCAAGCTGCTTAGCATTAATAAAATGAAAGACCTCGCACGCCAATTGACCTTCAAGCCTTCTGCATTCACGCATCGATTGATGCAAAGTTCTTAGCAGTAATTGTTTATAAGCAATTTTTTGACTAGGCGAAGAAATTAATGACTCAGCCTCTTCGATACTCGCAAACCAATGCTTATAGGCCTGAGAATGATATTTATTACCCGTTGAACTATCTGCACGCAACCGATAAAAATAAACCGGATCATCAATGATCGCTAATTTTTTTGACTGAGCGAGAACTTTTGAGCAATAGGAGAAATCCTGCGCCATTCTAACACCAACAGGGAACTGGATATGGGAAAATCGTTCACGCAGAAACAACTTCCCCCATGGATGACCTCGTATTAACTCATGTGTTAAAAACACTGTTAATCCGTCACCATTTAAAAAAACATGCTGTTGATCAGTATTATAAGAAGCATACGTAGATTTTTTACTATTGAAGATTTGATTATTACCTTTTACAACATCGGCCTGTAAATGCTCAGCCGCGTCATAAAGATACTGTATCGCATTTTCTGTTAAAAAATCGTCTGGATCTAGAAACATTATATACTTGCCAGAAGCGAGGCTAAGCCCTCGATTCCTGGCAATAGAGACACCCATATTACTATCATGCTTTACATATGAAATAAGATCAGGATACCGCTCATTAAAGACCTCACAAATTTCATGACTACCGTCCGCACTAGCATCGTTAATAACAATAATTTCAAATACGCCACTAAATGATTGCGTTACAGCACTAATGAGTGCATCTTTTAAATAGCACTCCACATTAAAAACGGGGATAATTACACTGACATCAATGTTTTTTTTCATTCTTTTTACTTATGCCATAAGGATCAAAAAATTTTTTTCATTATACATGTTGTAGCATTCGATGATAATAGCCAACACTTGACATAAATGGTTTTTATAGCATTATGAGTTAATTCATATCATAGTTACATAAACATGAACAAATCTAACGAGCCAAGTATAAATGACATCACCTATAATCTCTTTTTGCTGCACCTGCATGAATCGATTACCTCAATTGCAAGCGACACTTCCAAAAAATATTGATCTATTAAAAGACTATAACGGACAAGTTGAGTTATTACTTGTTAATTTCATTAAAGATGAAGAAGGCCACAAAATACATAAGTGGATTTTAAGCTTAGAAAAGCGCAGAAACCTCAAATACCTCGTTAGTTTTGATCTAGAATATTGGCATGCTTCAATGGCAAAGAACACCAGCCACACTAACGCTACAGGTAGCTATTTAATCAATTTAGACTCTGATAATTTTATCGATAGAAAAGCAATCGATACACTCTTATCACTGGAGAAAAAAAGCCTATCAAAAACAATCTATACTGGCTTTACGGGGCAGATAATAAAAAAATGGCGGCCTTGGAAAAAGAAAAATTTTCGCACCCGCTATAAATTCATTCTAGATTCAAATCGCACAGATCGCGGCTATGATGGAAGCTATGGCAATATTGGATTATCAAAAAAGCTTTTCCAAAAGTTAGGTGGGTACAACCAATCTCTTCCACCAATGGGTGGGCAAGATGCTGATTTAATCAAGCGAGCCATCGCAATACGGCCAAATCTTCGATTACTTCAAATACCCATCGAAATAGGAGCTTTACCTAACACTAAATCAGAGGGCTTAATCAACACAGAAAACCCCGATGCCAACTGGGCTGAATATAATAAAAAAACTGATTTAATAACGCAGAATTCTCTGAGTAATAATACCCTGACAGTGAATCGCGACACTCACATCGGCTCAAAAACACAAGATGGATATTTACTAAAATTATGATCCTCGAAAAATCGCTATCGGGTAAAAAAATCGGCTTCCTCACCAGTAATTTCCCCGAAGACACACAAACCTTTGTTTTAAAACAGATAATCAATACTATTGAGCAACATCATGATATCAATGTTTTTACTGAACAAATAAAATCATTTTCTGATTCAACAATGAGTACTGATCTAGAGACCTACAAGCTAAAAGAAAAAGTAATTAGCTATAAAAATAAAAGTTACATTAAAGCACTTTTTTTTTGCATGCTCCACGCCATTAAAAAAAAATCTGCACAACCTATTTATCTTGTACTTAAAGCAATGCTGGGCAGAAGCCACGCCTTAAGACTTAAGCACTATTCAACACTCTCCCCCCTCCAAAAAAAACCACCTTTTGATTTGATACATGCTCAATTTGGCGTCAATGGCATAAAGGCTATACAAGCCAAACTGTGCGGGCATATCAACTGTCCAATCATCACAACCTTTCATGGTTATGATGCTCACTTTAATGCGACGTCACTACAAAGCCAAAGGAGAAAATATAAATGGCTATTCCATTATGGGGATTTATTCACTGTTAATAGTCAATACCTAAAACAGCAGCTAATCACTCTTGGCTGCCCTGAAGAAAAAATTCATCTTGTTGTTATGGGAATAGATACGAATTTTTTTACTGTAGCCGAAGGTATGGAAATAACAGACAATAAAAAAAACCATAAGGAGAACACCCTGAAGCTTATTTCAGTAGGCCGACTTATTGAATTAAAAAATCAAAAAGCAGCAATCACAGCCGTAAAAAAATTAAGGGGTAATGGTGTCATAGCGACATGTACAATTATTGGTGACGGAGCAATGCGGAATGAACTTGAGCAATATGCCGAACAGCTTAACATTTATGATTTTATCCATTTTCGTGGCACACTAAATCAGCAAGAAATTCTTGACGAACTGCAATCGCACGATGTTTTTTTAATGACATCCACTCAGGACGCTGACGGTCGACAGGAAACTCAAGGAGTTGTCACCGGAGAAGCCCAATCATGCGGCCTTCCAGTTGTAATGTTTGATTATGGCGGCACAAAGTCAACGATAGAAAATGGAAAAACTGGATTTATTTGCCAGAATGAAGAAGAATTTATAGAAAAAATAATGCAACTCAACGACCCTAACTTAAGAAAGATTTTTGGGAAAAATGCTCGTCTTTTTATTGAAAAAAACTACTCAATCGAAAAATCTAACGCGGATATGAATCGCATTTATCGCTCTCTTCTTTGTGCCTAGAGCAGCACACTTCACTCACCCACCCCCTTCAATCATGGAGAGATCTATTCCCATTCCATCTTTTCTTTCCAACGCTGAACCTCAGATTTTTGACCGTGCTGGAAATAAAAATACTTTTGATCAAAATCAACAGGACGATTACGCCCATAGCCAAGCGGAAGGTGATCAAAGTTTCTAATTCCAGAATAAAACCTTTTTTTCTTCTTATCGCTTTTAATTCTTTTAGCAAAAAAATTATTATAATTAAAATATTTAGATGTCGCCAAAGTGAATTTATTTTCAGGAGACAAATCCCTATCCATAAAATCAATTTTTTGTAGTCGCTCTATAAATTGGCTGGCAAATTTTATATCGATTATAAAAAATGATTGTTGAAGCGGTTGCGGTGTGCCCTCACCAGAACCAAACATGCACGGCTTTTTCATATTATCAATACAATGCTCAATAATACCTTCACCATAAATAAGGGCATCCTGTTCAATATAAATAAAATAATCGACCTCACTTAGTAAAGCATATTGAAGACCGACCAACACCGATTTTGTCCATCCACAAAATTTTGTTTTACATCCCGTTGAATGCCCTGAGTTTTCCGCCAAAGAAACGAACTCCAACCTCTGATCATTCGGATTTAACGATGGAATCACCGGCGAATTACTATCGACAATAATTATTTTTTTAGGATTTGTAAACTCATCGACACCTCGATACCATAATTGGTGAAACGATTCAGAACGAATCTCATCGTCACCTAAGATCTTTCGCTCAGAACCGGTAACTGAATCCTCTCTCACTTCAGTATCGTTACTGCTACCGCTTACAACATTGGAAGCCGGTGTATCGCACCACCAACCACTTCCAATTATATATGTTTTGTCCTTCATTTTTATTTCCATTAATTGGTTTTTCATAGCCCAACTCATTATACTTAACGCACAAATGTCTGCTTATTATAATGGCATTAATATCAAACTGGACATCACGATATGAATGGTAATAAAAAACATTTTCAGACCAGCAAGCACACCTTACGGGAGCAGTATACTTTAATCAAAAATAGCCTATCGCATCTAATTGCTGCTAAAAAAGTTATCCACATTGACATTCCTTCTCACCTCAATATCGGTGACTTACTGATTGATCGAGCAACAGAAAAGTTCATTATTGATAGTAATGCTAGATGCATCGCTCGTTATTCTTTTTGGGATATAGATCGCTTAACATGCAAAAATATTGATCATTCAACCACTTTATTACTTCATGGTGGCGGAAACTTTGGTGATTTGTACCCTCGGCATCAGAACTTAAGAACAAATATAGTTGACTCTTACCCAGACAACCCAATCATTATTTTGCCACAGACATTACACTATAAAGACCAATCTATCATCGAAAAAGACGCGCGTACTTTTAATAGACATAAAAATTTAAGAATATGCATGAGAGACCAAATCTCTTATAACGAACTCTCAAAATATGTCAATACAGATAAGCTTTTGCTTTTACCTGATATGGCGGTCGCTTTAGTAGATGAGGTAGGTTCTGCCCATAAAACATCAAATAACACCCTTCTTTTTCGGCGTAGGGATATCGAATCTCCGGCATCATTTAAAACTGATAACACGTTTGACTGGGAAGACTTAGTCAGTGAATCAGATAACAAAAACTTACATCGCAGCAGGCGCAACTTGAGGAAGAGTAATAGCTGGCTTAGATTCTCCTACGGGCATTTCTTACAAAAAAAATTAAGAGATATCTTAATCGAAAGAGCTATTTCACACTTTCAACAATACAGCATTATCGATTCAGATAGGCTGCATGGCATTATCCTCGCCCAACTACTACAAATCCCAACTATTCCACGGGACAATAGTTATGGTAAAAATAATCGCTATTGCGAGACTTGGCTTAACGAGCAGGCATAAACTATTTCGACTTATGGAGCGCTTTCTATTATATAAACTTTTTGAGACACTATCCTTTAACTTACATAATTCTACTTTGACATAAATATTACCTATGCAACTATCCGGACAAGAGCGTCTCAATAATAGCAAAATCGAGTTAATTCTTGGTAACTCCTCCAAACGATTCTCAGGCGTTACATCTACCATGCTTCAAGTCGCCAGTAGACAACGCTCTATCATACCGCTTGCCACTCTGGGCGATTGTTTTTTAACCGAAAATATTGATAGCATCAACTTTTTATCACTAGCTAAAATCTGTAGACGCCCACTCGCCAGCGGTCGTTACAGAGTCTTCCATGCCCGTCGTAATAACGAAATGATTCAGGCGCTAATACTTAAAAATATTTTTCAAGCTAAAATCAAAATCGTTTTTACTTCTACAGCCCAGCGTCACCATACTGCATTTACACGCTGGCTAATGAATCAAATGGACGGCATTGTCTCTACCTGTTCAGCTGCTGCCAACTATCTTCAAAGACCTGCTGATATCATTATTCCCCACGGTATCGACACAACGACTTATTATCCTTGTACCAATAAAAATGAGTGCTGGTCTCAACTTGGCTTACCCGGTAAATATGGCATTGGCATTTTCGGCCGAATCCGCAAACAAAAAGGCTTAGATCGCTTAATTGATGCAGCTTTACCGCTCCTCAAAAAATACCCCGATTTCACTATAGTGATTACCGGCCAAGTTCAAAGCAAAGACCAAGCTTACTTTGATGCGCAAATGGCCAAGGTCAAACAAGCCGGTTTACTACAGCAAGTGGTTTATTTAGGTGAGCTGCCTTTTGCTGAAATTCCTACAATGATCCGCTCTATGACTATTGTCACCGCATTAAGCCGCAATGAAGGCTTTGGCCTAACCGTTTTAGAGGCCATGGCTAGTGGCGTAGCCGTGCTAACGAGTGATGCTGGCGCTTGGCCTGAAATTGTTCGCGAGGGCATTGACGGGCATACTGTACCGAACAACAATATGGCGGATTTATCAACAAAGCTTGCAGCTATGCTTGCATCCCCAGAAACACTCGCAGACATGGGGAAACAAGGAAGGCAACGTGTTGAACAGCATTACACAATAGAACGCGAAGCCGAAAGTCTCGTTAATTATTTTAAAACGCTTAATTCATAAAGAGGCGACTGCCCGCATTGAAAACGACCATCGATCCGTCACTTTACCATCCTAAATATTGGACAAGCTGGTTTGCGATCCTGCTGCTGCGCATTGTCGCCGCCCTGCCCTTTAAAGCCAAATTAATTGCGGGTCGCTGCCTAGGCTTTCTCGTTTTTCATTTAGTTAAAAAGCGTCGCCATACCGTTCAAACCAATGTCCGACTCTGCTTTCCTGAGCTCAATACAACGCAGCAAAAAAAGATGGTCCGTGATATTTTTACCGCTAATGGCATCGGTTTTTTTGAAATAGCCTGGGCTTGGTGGGCAAATATCGACGACATCAAAAATCGTTATGATATTGAAGGCCTTGAGCATATTGAGGCCGCGAAAGTCGATGGTAGTGGTGTGCTACTAGTGGGGGCTCACTTTGTTCACCTAGATCTCTGCGGACTGATGACCAACCATAGCACCCCAATGAGCGCCATCTATCGCAAAAACAATAATCCTGTCTTCGAATATATTATTACTAAAGGCCGTGAACGTTTTTTTGAGCATGTTATAGAACGCTCAGATATGCGGAATATTGTCCGCAAGTTACGCGAAGGTAAAACTATCTGGTACTCACCCGATCAAGACTTTGGGCGTGACCAAGCGGTATTTGCCCCTTTTTTCGGTATTGAAGCGGCTACCTTAGTGAGCACTTCTCGGTTAGCAAAAATGGGCCGAGCCAAGCCTGTAGGTATTGCGCATTACCGTGACCCTATTACTCATCGATACCGTATTGTAATAAGCCCTGTTGATACGGCATTTCCAACCGGTGATGATTATAAGGACGCTGTTATCATTAATACCATGCTTGAAAAAGCGATTCGTATGCAACCTGAGCAGTATATGTGGGTGCATCGACGATTTAAAACAAGACCAGAAGGTGAGCCCTCTCTATATTAGTGGGTAATATCTCTCATAGGTTACACTTTCTAGGGATGGGCAACACCCATAATCTCCAATATAATCTAGTACTGAATAGCCTGCCATCAGCATTGACGACAAGGCTAAAAACAATCTCTGTAAGGCAGTATTCTCTTTATAAGATACGCCATTCCAGCGCGCCCAATAAAACCGACAAGACACACGCTTGCGGGTAAAAATTTTAGGATCGAGTTAATGGCGAATTACCATATAAGTTCCGATGTACTTCCAACGCTGGCTGAGTTTTCACTGCCCGATGAGTTGGGTTTCGGTGAAATCAAAATCCCTATTATGTATAGAGCAGACTATGCTGATGGCAAATGGCAGCCTGCAAAGCTCACTCCCTATGCCAATATTGAAATCGATCCTGCGGCGAAAGTACTGCATTACGCCCAAGAGGTCTTCGAAGGACTTAAAGCTTATAAAGTGGGTGATGGCCCCGCTAATTTCTTCCGCCCGCTAGAAAACCTCAAGCGTATGAATTTGTCATCTGCACGTATGTGCATGATTGAAATTCCAGAAGATATTTATATGGATGGGATAGGCTTGATGACCGCTTATAGTGAGGCATTTATCCCCAATGGATCAGGTAAGTCACTGTATTTACGACCATTTTTAATCGGTACTCGCTCAAATTTGGGTATGGGTGTGTCAGATACCTTTACCTTTATGGTTATCGCTAGCCCATCGGATATTTACCATGCCGGTCATATGAAAATCCAGATAGAGCGTGAAGCCTGTCGAGCCGCTCGCGGTGGCACAGGGGCCGCCAAAACCGGTGGTAACTATGCCGCGTCTCTTCAATCGGCACAAAATGTTCAACGTCGCGGCTATGATCAATCGTTATGGCTAGACCCCATCGAAATGAAATACATCGAAGAATTGTCTGGAATGAATTTCTTTATTCTGCAAAACGGTGAGCTTCATACGCCCCAACTGAATGGTTCGTTTTTAGCGGGTATTACACGAGACTCGATTATTTCGTTAGCTCGGCATAAAGGGATAACCGTTGTTGAGCGTGATATTCCAATTCAGGAAGTGCTAACAGGTATTCAGTCTGGTGCGGTGAGTGAAATTTTTGCCTGCGGAACAGCTGCAATTGTTAGTCCGGTTAGCGTTATTGCTGATGCTGACGGAACCAATTACGCTGTAAACAAAGTCGATGACCTTGCAGCGACATTACGTCAATCATTACTCGCCATTCAAGAGCAACGCGAAGCTGATCCTTTTTCTTGGACTGCAGCAGTAGCAAAGCATTACAGCCCAGCATAAATCAAACATTGTTAATCCACACTGGGCGCAAAAATTCGCGCCCAAAGCTGGCTAACTTGCTGCTGGTAAACAGCAAAAGTACTGACAGAAGTCGCTTCTTTTTGCTGCTTCAACGCCGACAAATGCGCCGCAGCGCGATAATCCTGATACGCTATTGTCATCTGCTCCGCCTCTTGCTGACTCAGTAAACCAGCTTCCGACAGTACTTCTATTAGCCGAATGTTATCTGTCCAATCAGCTAATCGCGGATAAGTCAGCCCGTTAGCCAAGACTAGAAACTGCACTAAAAACTCAATATCAACAATGCCACCTTGACCCTGCTTAATATTAAAAGCTTCTGCCGATGCAGCAGCAACCAAGGTGTCTGATCGCTTAGGTGCACTTAAGTGTTCGCGCATTTTTTCACGCATCTCAATAATATCTGCATGCAAACGCTCTATATCTCTCGAACGACAAATCAATTCTTTTCGTAATGCAGAAAAGCGCTTAATTAAAGCAGGATCACCCGCCACAGCCCTTGCTCGTACCAATGCCTGATGCTCCCATGTCCAAGCGCTCTCTTCTTGGTAACGCTTAAAGGCATCAAAGCCCGACACTAATAAACCTGATGCGCCCGATGGCCGTAAACGCATATCCACTTCATAAAGTGCACCACTTACTGTTTGCGCCGTTAAAATATGAATAATTTTTTGACCCAAGCGCGTAAAGAAAACTGAATGAGTAATCGCTTTTTGATTCTCTGTCGCTAAAGTCTCAGCTTGGCTGTCGACATCATGAATAAAAACCAAATCTAAATCAGAAGCCGGCCCTAATTCAATACCGCCCAATTTCCCATAGCCCACAATAATAAAATGCTGACTACCTTCATTCACTTGACCAGCTAAACTATCGGGTTTATCTAAACCTGACCCTACACTTGGCATGCCATGCTTTTCTACCATTGCCTGCCATGCAATTTCTAATACCGCTTGCAAAATAACTTCAGCTAAAAAGGTTAGGTAATCGGATATTTTCATTAACGGCAAGGCACCGCTAATTTGACAAGCCGCTACACGTAAGCCATGCGCTAACTTGAAGTGACGCAACACATCCATCGCCGTTTCTAAATCATCACTTTGAACGCGTAGCAATTGCTGACGTAACTGATCAGCTAATTCAGCACCTGATGGCACTACATATAAATTACGATTATCAAGTAGCTCATCTAGCAACGATGGATATCTGGCTAACTGCTCAGAAATCCATTTACTGGCATAACATAATTCTACTAACTGCTTAAGCGCTTTTGGCGTTTCAATCAATAATGCTAGATAAGCCGTACGACGTAACACGGATTCAATAAATGGCATGACGCGCTGCAATGCTATAAAGGGCTCATCAACTTGATTACATAAATATAATAGCAGAGGCATTAATTTATCTAATCGATCACGGCCTTGCTTCTCCATACTCAGCAGTTTACGACTAGACCTAAAGCTCGCTAATAATTTTATTTGCTCATCATTAATAGCTATTAATTCATTTTTATATTCATCATTATTTTCAGCGCCTGCAAAAACATTGTCTACTGCTGACTCAATCACATCGAGGTTATCTGACAACCAAAACCATCGCCAAAAAATTAATAATTCAGCCTGCTCATCATCTTCTGCTAATGCGTCTTCATCACTAGTAACAATAGAAGAAAAAACCTCACTGACATTATTTCGATGCTGCCTCAAAACTTGATCGAATTTTTCAACACTCTCGCAATCTAAGGCAAACGCCAACCTCTCAAGCGAAAGAGAATCATTAGGAAGACTTTGCGTTTGCTCATCCCGCCAGCCTTGCAAGGCATGCTCGGTATTCCGCAAAAAATGATAGGCCTCTGAAAGCTTATTAGTCTCTATAACAGATAAGCATTCTGCTTGATTTAACAGCGGTAGCATCTGTAATAAATTAGGCTGCTGGAAGTCTGTGATCCTTCCGCCATGAATTAATTGGAATGACTGAACAATAAATTCAATTTCACGAATACCACCTGCACCTAGCTTAATATTATTTGATAAATTTTGCCGCTTCACTTGCTGCTCAATTAATTTTTTCATATCGCGCAGCGCATCAATCGCACCAAAATCTAAGTAGCGGCGATACACGAAAGGTCTCAAGCTCTTCATTAGCAGCTGGCCTGCTGCAATATCACCAGCAACAACGCGCGCCTTCACCATGGCGTAACGTTCCCATTCACGACCATGTTGCTGATAGTAATCTTCCATCGCATCAAAACTTAATGCTAACGGACCACTTTGACCATTAGGACGTAAACGCATATCAACGCGAAACACAAAGCCATCGACAGTACGACTATCAATTACTCGAATTAACATTTTACCTAGACGAGTAAAAAACTCCTGATTGCTTATCGGCCGAGTGGCATGATTGGTTTCGCCCGATTCAGGAAAGGCAAAAATCAAATCGATATCAGAGGATAAATTTAATTCATAGGCTCCGAGCTTCCCCATACCTAAAACAATTAATTGCTGAGGTAACTGACTCTCAGCACCTATTGGCTGTCCATACTGCTCAGCCATATGCGCATGGATAACAGTAAGAGCTTCGTCAATGCAACTTCCTGCCAACAACGATAAATCCAGCGTTGTCTCTTGCATGTTCGACAAACGATTAAGATCACGCCAAATAATACGTTGCATTTCACGTTGTCGATAACACCGTAAAAGTGGAAGTAAATCTTCTTCTACACTTTCATCAATCTCTGTAATGATTTTATTATGCAGCTGCTCTTGATAAACGGATGAAAAATTATCAGCCGAAGATGATGAATCTGAATTTAACGCTAAGAATTTCTCTAGAGGCTGGTCTAATGAATCATCTAATGAATCATCTAATGG
>Ga0209198_1000100_pt1 | contig 79681 bp, 77 predicted proteins | sample COGITO_mtgs_1105_2_FD_184804 | JGI IMG/M metagenome (GOLD analysis project Ga0209198, IMG submission 184804) | Pelagic marine microbial communities from North Sea - COGITO_mtgs_110519 (SPAdes) (version 2) | ecosystem: Environmental > Aquatic > Marine > Epipelagic ...
GTTTGTAATCAAAATTTTGCAGGACGTGCAGATGATTATGGGGTTTATGTTTCTACCACTCTAGGAAATGAAGCCGTATCTGCGCTACAATTAAAAATCTATCCAAATCCAGTACAAGATGAATTGACAATTACGCTTCAGAATAACGCCGTGATAAGTGCTTATGAAATTTATGACATCACTGGCAAACGAGTGATGGGTAGTACTCAAATTACTTCAAACAGAATTCAGGTTTCAGAGCTTTCTAAAGGGATGTACTTTATGAAGATAAAAGCAGGGAAATTAGAAATGGTTTCAAAGTTTATCAAAAAATAGTAAACTTTAAATCAGATACATTTTATTAAAAAAGCCGCAATTTGCGGCTTTTTTAATTTATTTTTTTTCCATTTCAAATTCAAAAACAACGGATATGGAGTCGGCAATTTTTGAGCGGACAATTTTTGGTATTTCAATATCAAAATCAGTTGGAGCGATTTCAAAAGAACCTTTAAAAGTGAATGCGTTTTCTGAGGTGATGAGTTCCACAGCTACGTTTTTAAGCGATTTTGTGACCCCATGAAAAGTAAGCGTTCCATTCATCGTATAGGTCGATTGAATCGTTTCTAAAGAAAAATTAGTTAATTCCCCTTTAAAAATCGCTTTAGGATATTCATTTGATTCCGCATAGTTTTCATTAAAATGTTCCTCCATGAGGGCATTTTTAAATCGGAACCCTTTTACGAGTGCAAGGGCTGCAAACTGACCATTGCTGGCATTAAAAATAGCCGTTACATTATCATTTGTGGCTTTTATTTCTTCAAAAGTATCCACACTTGCTTCAAAGTTAAGGACTCCCGATTTGGTGAGGTATTTTTCTTGTGAAAACCCAAGCACCGAAATGACTAAAAATAATATATATAAATGTTTCATGTTTTAACTTTAAAGTGATTCAATAAATCCTTCTGTTTGCCATTGTATAATCAAATTGATCGCGGCTTGTGGCATGCGAGAGCCTCCCAATGGCATAAAACCACCTTCACCAGATTGTCTGTTAATACGGTCGATAAGATCGGTCGCTTCAATCGCGCTTTTTACTTGACTAAAAGTAGTCAACGGAACCCCAGCGCCGTTAATTGCAGGGTTTGAGTGGCAAGCCACACAGTTGGTATCAAAAATGGATTTGATGTGCGTATCATAAGAAATGATTTCAACAGGATCAACTTGTTCGATCAGGTCCCCTTCACTAGAATTTGAACATGAAAAACTCAGAAATAATATTGATAAAAGAAGTAAAAAGGGTGTCGTTTTCATAAAAAATGATTGTTATAATTAATTCAAATTTAATTCTTTTATTTTTTAAACAGATTCTAATTCATTATAAATCTTTATTTTTGTTTAACTTGTAATTTATTATGAGAAACAAAATTGTTTTTATTTTAATTGTAGTGATTGGTATACTTTTTGGTTATAACTATTTGTTTCCAGAACATCGATCAATCGATCAAGAAGCGGTTCGTTTTACGATGGATGCAGAGGTTGTTTTTAGTGCGTTTATTGAAAATGCGCCGCAAGCAGAATCAAAATATCTCGATCAGACACTTGTGGTTTCTGGAATTATAAGTGCTGTTAACTCGCAAGGCTTGACAATTAATAATAAAATAGACTGTAAAATCAATACCATTGATCTTGGTTTGCAGGTAAATGATTCTATCGCAATCAAAGGCCGTTGTATTGGCTATGATGATTTATTAGAACAGATTAAACTTGATCAATGTAGTATTCATATTAACTAACAAATTAATGAAGTACCTCTTACTTATTTTTGCTTTCAACCTTTCAGTTGCCCAAACCGATGTATTTGAATGTGCTCGAAAAGGAACGGCTCAAGAAATGGACGTCTTTTATAACACCAATCCAAAACTAGTCGATTCAATTAACAAACGAGGGAGTTCGCCTTTAACCTTAGCAGCTTATTACAATAATTTAGAAGTGGTCAATTATTTAATTAATAAAGTTGACAACATTAACGGTGCTAGTAAAGACGGCACGCCCTTAATGGCCGCCGTTGTCAAAGGCTATGCCGAAGTGGCGAAAGCATTAATAGATGCAGGTGCCAATGTTAATTTGTCCGATGCAAACAATGCAACCGCTTTACATTATGCGGTGATGTTCAATAATAAAGAGATAACCACCCTTCTAGTAGACGCAAAAGCAGATGTTAATTTAAAAAACAATGTAGGGAAAACGCCTTTAGATTTTGCAAAAATGCATAATGATGCCACTCTCAATTCAATTTTAGAACAATAATAAAACATTTATATTATGAAAAAAATTACGTTTATACTTACCTTTTTAATGGCCTCTTACGGTTTCGCACAAAACGTTTCCACAGGCGTTGTAACCCTTACTCCTGGTTTTACCGTTCAGTTTGATGTGAATGGCACCACTGAGAAAGTAACCATGACCATGGTTGGACCTAGTGACGTTTGGTTAGGAGTCGCCTTAAATACCAATTTAGGAAACTCGATGGGAACTGGTGGAGAAGATGTGATTCTCTACGATAGTACAGGACTAAAGGATCGAAATTTGACAGGAGAACAGAATGCTCCAAATGTTGATGTTTCTCAAGATTGGACAGAATCAAGCAATACCGTTACTAGTGGTGTACGTACAATCGTAGCGACGAGAGCTCTAGATACTACAGATTCTAATGATTATGTATTTACAACGACTAACGGTACAACTTTTCCGATGCTTTGGGCAAAGGGTTCGAGTCTTATTTTAAATTATCATGCTTCTAAAGGTGGAGCTGCTGCTACACTGGGGACTACCACAATTGCACTCCCAGAATTTAATGTGTATCCAAACCCAACAGTTAAAGAATTGAATGTACAGTTCCCTGCAAGCATAAAAGAAGCTAATATTTCGGTGTACAGTGTTTTAGGAACGCTTATTTTTCAATCCAATATGGGTAAATTCAATACAAAAATTAATACGTCTGAGTGGAATACGGGCGTTTATTTAATGAACATTAGTACCCCTCAATTTTCTCAAACAAAGCGAATCGTAAAGCAGTAATACGCACTTATTTTATATTCACATAAAAACCATTGGATTCTTCTAATGGTTTTTTTTTAAATTTTATCTGATGAAACAATTTCTTACTTCCATTTTCTTAATTTGTAGTTTTATTCTTTTTTCTCAAGAAGATTTATTGAGTGAAATTGATACCGATTTAGAAACTCCAGTCTATGCTTCGGCCGTATTTAAAGGCTTAAAAGTGATTAATTTTGAATCGACAAAGCTCGTTGCTAAAGGCGGATTTAATTTTATTGTGTCGCATCGATTTGGAACGGTAAAAAATGGGTTTCAAAATCTTTTTGGATTGGATGAAGCAGTGACCCATTTAAATTTTGTGTACGGAATCTCGGACAACCTTAATATCAGTGCTTCTAGAAACTCGAATCAGAAAATTTATGAGTTGGCCACTAAGTTTAGATTACTGAAACAGCAAGCCAGTAAAATGCCATTTACAGTGGTGGGCTACACGTCTATCTTAGCCAATACAGCCCTTGATACGGATAATTTACCAAAACTAGAATTTAAACACCGCTTGAGTTATGTGGCGCAACTTCTGATCTCTCGAAAAATAAATAATGAGTTATCACTCATCGTTTCTCCCACATTTTTTCATGACAATTATGTAATTGATGACTTTCAGGACAATTCGCAGTATGGCGTCGGATTTGGGGGGCGTTACAAGTTAGGAACACGATGGTCGCTAAATATGGAATATGGGGTGCATCTTAACCGTAGCGACAATTCGTTGTATACGAATCCATTTTCAATTGGGGTTGATTTAGAAACTGGCGGACATGTGTTTCAATTGCATTTCACCAATTCTCAATCTATGAATACCAATGGTGTTTTTGGAACCAGTACAGGAGACTGGGGGGACGGTGATGTCTATTTTGGGTTTAACTTAGCACGTTCGTTCTAGGCGTTAATCCTCGCCTTCGGCACGTTTTAAAATTGCTTCTGGGAGTGCTTTGTTTGCTTTAGCCCCTAATTTCTTTAGCTTTTCAACACGCGTGACCAAACTTCCTTGTCCATCGACAAGTTTATTCATGGCCGCAGAATAATCGTTCTTGGCGGCGTCAATTTTCTTGCCAACCCCTGTTAAATCGGTGATCAGGCCTTCAAATTTATCATATAAACCACCCGCTTGGCGTGCAATTTCAATGGCGTTTTTCTGTTGTTTTTCGTTTTTCCACAGACTGTCCACGGTTCGAAGAGTGGCTAAGAGGGTAGAGGGTGTCACAATCACAATATTACTTTCAAAGGCTTTACTGTACAGGTTAGTGTCATGGTTTGAAGCAATGGCAAAAGCCGGCTCTACAGGGATAAACATCAACACAAAATCGGGCGATTCTATATCATATAAATCGTGGTAATTTTTTCCAGACAATTGATCCACGTGTTTTTTAATAGAATTGATATGGGCTTTCAAATGTTTTTCTTGATCTTCAGAATCCGCATTGACATAGCGCTCATAATCTGTTAACGACACTTTTGAATCAATCACCATCTTTTTCCCGTCAGGTAAATGCAATACCACATCGGGGAGGACACGACTGCCGTCTGGGAGTGTAAAACTTTGTTGCACAAAATATTCGCGATCTTTTACTAAGTTTGATTTTTCAAGCACGCGTTCCAGAACCAATTCGCCCCAATTCCCTTGCATTTTACTATCGCCTTTCAACGCTTTGGTCAGGTTGTTGGCTTCCTTACTCATTACTTGATTCAAGTCTTTTAAGCCAGTTAATTGCTCTTTGAGAGCTGAGTGCATAATGATACTTTCTTTTTGTCTTGCTTCCACTTTTTGTTCAAATCCTTGAATTTTTTCCTGTAAGGGGTTTAAAATCTGTTTCAGATTTTCTTTATTTTGAATGGTAAATTTTTCAGATTTTTCTTCCAGAATTTTAGACGCTAAGATTTCAAAATCTTTCCTGAGTTGCTCTTGACGTTCTTCGAGCTCCGTTTCGCGTTTCAAATGATCTTCTTGCAGTGTATCAAAAGCAGCAGTTTTCTGAACCAACTGTATGTTTATAGCATCTTTTTCTGATCGAAAGTCATCCCGTTCAGATTCAATATTTAAAATATTATTTTTTAAATCAGTCACCGTTTTATTTAACTGATTTTGACGTTCTTCGAGGGTACTTCGGTCGCTTTTACTTTTCAATTTTGAAATTGTAAACCCTAAATATCCGCCGATCAGGCCACTAATTATTACAGAGACAATGAGAATTAAACTTTCGGTCATTATAGAATTTTCTTTGCTATAAAAGTATGAAAATCCTACAGTTTTATAGAACTAAAACCTTAAAAAATAAATGAAATACGTGTGCTATGAAAGTTTAGCTTAATTGTAAATACCGCTTTTGAACAAAATTAAACCCATAAACCATAAGACCGGCATAGAAAAAGTCACCTAAAAGTGAATTTCTAAAAAATGGAATTGCGAGGGTATAACATTCAACAAGACCCACCCAGGATTTAGGATAGCTAATAAGCCATACACCAAAATTAGTGATCACGAAAAAACTAAGACTACTTAGTAGAATTGCAAATACACTTGGTTTTTTGGATTGAGTTCCAATAAAGCTTACGAATAAAAAGGCGGCATATACAACAATTGAAATACTATGGAATCCTAAAAACAGATCGGATAAGACCATAATAAACAAGGGCGCTACATACGCTAATGTTTTGTTTGAAAAATAAAGACCTCCAAAAAGAGCGATGGATGTGACGGGTGTAAAATTTGGAAGGTGGGGAACAAGTCTAAATAAAACCGCGATAAGCATGAATGCGATAATAATAAGTTGTTTTTTAGATAAGTAGGAATTTGACATTGAAAATATTTTATTCAAAAATAATATTATTTCGATTAATACCCACAATTCTATCAAAAAAATTTACATTTGCCCCGAATTTTGGTTTGAATAATGATTTTTTTATTCAATTAAAAGGGAATCTGGTTAAATTCCAGAGCTGTTCCCGCAACTGTATTCTTAGTTTTGCTTTGCAAAATGCTTTAGATTTTTTCTTTGTCACTGGTGAAAACTGGGAAGGCCTATCTAAAGACGAAAGCCAGGAGACCTGCCTTATTCAAAATATAATGTTAAACTTTCGGGATAGAAGTTTTCATACAATTTTGTATGCCCTAGTATCTCGATTAATTAAATTTAAATGACTAATAAATCCTATGTATTAATCGCACTATGTCTATGTGCCCAAATTCAAATTATTGCCCAATCTGTTTCTGAAGAATCTCTTGATGAAGTGGTTATAACGGATTCTCGTTTTAAACTAAAGCGTGAAAACTCTGGTAAAACGGTGATAAAAATCTCAGAACAAGAGATTGAAAACAACCAAGGAAGAACGATTTCAGAATTGATAAATACCAAAAGTGGTATTGAAATTAATGGAAGTCGAAGCAATGCGGGTCAAAATTTGGGTGTCTATGTTCGAGGTGGGCGCAACCGTCAAGTTTTGGTGTTGATTGACGGCGTTCAAGTTAGTGATCCATCAGAGCTTTCAGGTGGATATGATTTCAGATTGCTAAATTTGAGTCAAATTGAATCTATCGAAATTATTAAAGGGGCAGCAAGTACCTTATATGGAAGTGGAGCAGCAGCAGCAGTGATTAACATTTCAACCAAGTCTGCCAATTCAAAAAAGATGAGTGCCGTTTTTTCATCCAGTGTCGGAACGAATCAATCAGCATCTGATCAAAATTATAATGTGGCAGATTTTAATAATAGTGTCGCTTTTAGTGGTACACTAAATAAGTTTACTTACAGAACGGCTTTTAGCAATCAATTTTCTGATGGCTTATCGGCCGTCATTTCCGATGCGAATGAGAAAGATGCATACTCGAAATATGGTTTAGACACCAATTTTGGTTACACGTTCAATCCTGATTTTTCTCTAAATGTGTATGGAAATTATACGGACTCAAAATCAAATATTGATGGCTATGATGCGAGTTTTAGTTTAGCAGATACTTCGGACGAATTTAATAGTAAACAGTCACGTATTGGCGCATCCTCAACTTTTAAATACAACAAAGGAAGTGTAAATTTGAATGCTGCTTTTAGCGAATACGACCGAGTATTTGTTTCTAGTTTCCCATCGACTTTCAAGTCCAAAAACCTTGTATTTGATCTTTATAATAAATATGTATTTGATAAAACGTTTTATACGATTATCGGAATCAATAGAATTGAAAATAATGCAGCCTTTACGAATAACGTCACATTTAATATTTTAGATCCGTATGCAAATTTTGTATATGTTTCAGATTTTGGTTTAACTATGAATGCGGGTGCTCGTTTAAATAATCATTCCGAATATGGCTCTCATTTTGTATATAATTTAAATCCATCCTTTGCGATTAAATCGACTACCAATGGATATACCAAAATTTTTGGATCCTATAGCACGTCTTTTATTGCCCCTACTTTATCTTTTTTATATGGAGATTTTGGAGCGAATCTTAACTTAGACCCGGAACAAAATACAACTATTGAAGCTGGAGTAGAATTGAAGTTAACTACTGACTTTAGAGTTTCTGGTTTGTTTTTTAATAGAGAGGAAAAAAATACGGTTTTATGGATTGATGGCGGTTATTTAAATGCTTCAGATTTATTACATGCAAAAGGGGTGGAGCTTGAGATTGAAGCCACTTTATTCAAAAAACTTTCGGTTCAAGCCAACTACACATTTGTGGAGTATAAGGAAGCCTTCGCTCGTAGAATTCCTAAACACAAGGCTAATTTACAGCTAAGCTATAACATGTCAAAAGCCACATTTGCGTCGTTGTCTTACCAATATACACATCAAAGATTTGAAAATAGTTTCGTCCCTCTTTTAGATCGTTTTAGTTTATTTAATTTATATGTAAGTCATACAGCTCTAAACAATACAGTGACGTTTTTTGGTGGCATCGATAATATTCTAAATGAAGATTATGAAGATGTTCCAGGCTATACAACCAAAGGAAGAAATGTTCGATTAGGATTGAAAATTACACTTTAGTAAAGGAAACTAGTCAATGTACATTTCTTCAGAATGCGCTATGAATGAATCAGAGTCTGAAATAGGTTTAATTAGATTTGGTTCATTTATAGACCTTCTTCCAGAGCCTAGGATTTCACTGATCGCAGCGGCCAATAAGGGTTCTGAAATGTCCCCTAGAACACCATAATTTGAAATGCCTTCTGCAATTTCTATTTGTGGAATGAGCCCCGCTGGTGGTACGGCCTCATTATTTTTATTAACAGTAATAGCGACCAAAGGTTGCATTGCGTAAGAGTGGGAAGGGTTAACGTCTTTTTTCTGAAACGTTGGAGAATCATAAATTGTGACGGATGCTTGTGATTTCCCAACTGTTTTTGTTCCAATTTGAATGACTTCAATATAGGACCTCAAACTATTAATAATCATTTCACTTGCAGATGCAGAACGATCGGAGGTTAGCACATAAAGTGTGGTTAATCCCAAACTGTTTATGGCCGCCTCATTTTTAGATAATATGTTGGTAAAATCATAGGTAGAATTGTTACTTTCTAGATCGGAGTTGTATTGAAGTATTGCAAAAACTTCATTATCAATCCCTGTTATCATACTGCCTAATTCGGTTGCTGTGTTCACACTTCCTCCAGGGTTATATCTCAAATCCAAAATTAGGTATTGAACATTTTGAGCCTTAAACGCTCCAAAAACGTCATTAAGTTGGGAATCGTAATCAGATACAAATCCATTATACATTAAATATCCAATCGTTTTATCTTGTAATGTTATGAGCTGATTTTTGAAAATCGGGTTTTCATTATAGACAGTTTTGGTGAGCATGACCGTTTCATCTGTGCTAATAATTTGATCATCAGTAGTAATGGTTGTTCCATTGTCTTCATAAGTCGCCAACCCAATACTGTAGGTGTCGTTACTTAACAGGGCACCAAGGTTTGACTCGGTCATCGATTGTCCATCAATACTAGTGAAGATTTGCCCTCTTTCCAGAACTGTTTGACTGGCATTACTGTTGGGGTGTATCAAGCGCACAATACCAAGAACCTCACTAGAACTCCCAGGAATATAGTAAAAATTAAATTCGGCACCACTTGTTTTTGAGATGCCACTAAATTGTTGTTCGAGAGCAATATAGTCATCGGTAATCCAACTAAATCGATCCACTGAATCTGGTTTAAAAATTAAATTTTCAAATAAACTTTCAGGATTTTCAGAAGCGTTCAAGTAATTTTGATAGTCACCATCCGATCCAAATCGATCGTTAGCTAAATCATCAACATCATCTTTATAGAGATACGCAAAATTGAGACCTTTCCAAACAAAATCTTTGATGTCGATACTGCTTATAGGATTATCATCAGTATCTTCAAAACAACTAAAAGATGTAGAAGTGATGAATAATAGAAGAACGAATTTAATAACTGATTTCATTTGATGTAGATTTATAGTTTAAAATGAACTAATTTTAATAGCTTTGAGTCTTAAAGGACTAATTTAAACTAATTATGACGAAACAAAAATTATTTTGAAAGCTTGTAACAAATCTATAAATTAATCGTCTTTAAAGTATAACCACCCAATCTATTATGAACGAGATAGAATATTTGAAAATAATTACGCCTTTTAAGGATAAGATTTTTCGGATTGCGAGACGATTATTAGTATCTGTTGAAGAAGCAGAGGATGCCACACAAGAAGTTCTTTTGAAATTATGGAATCATCGTCAAAAATTTAAGGACTATAAGAGTCCGGAAGCATTTGCAATGACGATGACAAAAAACTGGTGCTTTGATCGATTAAAATCTAAACAAGCACAAAATTTAAAAATAGTACACAACAATTATGAAGACCATTCGCAATCATTACAAAAATCAATTGAGATTAATGACAGTCTTCGCTGGGTAGAAAAACATATGGAAGCTTTACCCGCAAAACAAAAATTAATATTACAACTCAGAGATATTGAAAACTATGAGTTTAATGAAATCGCTAAAATACTGGATATGAGTGAAGCTACTATTCGAGTTTCCCTGTCTAGAGCAAGAAAAACAATACGAGAAAAATTAACACAGACCCATAATTATGGAATTAAAAAACATTGAACGTCTTTTAGAAAAGTACGAACAAGGAGATACAACTTTACAAGAAGAAGCACAGTTAAAACACTATTTTTTAACAGAAACTGTAGCAACTCACTTGGAAGCTTACCGCTCACTGTTTGCTTATTTTTCATCCGAAAAACAACTTTCCTATCAAAGACCTTTAGCAGTGACTCGCAGCAAACCAAACAAATACCGCTGGCTCGCAGCAGCTGCAGTAGTCACAATTATGTTTAGTGCTCTTATGACACTCACATCGAGAGATGAATTTATCAAGCTATCTAATGAAGAACAATTTGCTTATAATGAAACTCTCAAAGCCTTTGATCTAATTTCGAATCAAATGAACAAAGGCGCGGCACCATTAAGTGCTCTAAACATGATCTCAACTTCTTTTGAACAAGGCAAACAAAACGTTGTCTATCTGGAAGAATTTAATAACTCAACCAATAAAATATTTAACATTAAATAATTAAATCTAAAATTTTAAAAAAATGAAAAAATTTGCAATAATTCTTAGTTTGCTTTTAGCACCTACACTAATGCTAGCTCAAAGCCTATTTGAAAAATATGAAGATAAAGACGACGTAACGTCTGTGGTCGTAAACCAAAAGATGTTTAAAATGTTGTCTAATATTGATATTCAAACCAATGATCCTGACTCAGATGATTTTATCAACCAGGTAAAAATGTTGAAAAATCTGACTGTTTACACAACGGATAATATCGATGTTTCGAATTCCATGGGAAAAGATGTTGAAAAATACATTAAAAATTCTAATCTAGAGGAATTGATGCGAATCAAAGACGGAGATCAAACCGTTAACTTCTTTATTTTAGAAGGTAAAGACGAAAACCATGTGAAAGAACTGCTAATGTTTGTGAATGGTTTAGGAGATTTCACCAAAAACGAAAACATTTCTATTAACGGGAAACAACGCGTCATCGAAACCGTTCTTTTATCACTCACAGGCGATATTGATTTGCGTCAAGTTTCAAAACTTACCAGTCAGTTAAATGTCCCAGGAGGAGAGCAACTCAAAAAAGCAACTAAAAAATAAATGAAGGCTCTTAAATATTCAACAATTTTTGGAGTTCTTTCTATTTGTTTAGCCTGTACTCCTAAATTATCTTTACAATCGTATTTTGTAGACCATCAAGAAACCGCTGGTTTTATGGCGGTAGATATTCCCATGTCCTTTCTAAACCCGGACCAAATAGAGCTTACAGACGATCAGAATGAGGCGGTTGAGTCTATTGACAAACTCAATATGTTGGCCTATAGTTTGAATGACGGTTCTGAAGATGAATTTACATCCGAATTAGCAAAAATTAAAACCATTTTGAAGGCAGAGGTTTACAACGATCTCATGCGAGTTGGAAATACATCCGATGGAAAAGTTCAAGTCTTATATATTGGAGACGATTCAGAAATCGATGAATTAATTATTTTCGGAGTTTCTCCCGAATATGGTTTTGCGATTGTCAGAGTGCTCGGAAATGATATGGAGCTTTCAAAAATCATGAAACTTCGAAATGTCGTGGATCAGTTTGATACAAAAAACGCGAATGTTGAAGACTTTATGAAGTTTTTACTCTGATAAAATACCCATTCAACCAAAAAAAGCCACGTAAAACGTGGCTTTTTTTGGTTTTGAATAAACCTATATCCCTGTATAATTAGAAGGGGTGATCGCTTTTAATTCTGTTTTAATAGTGTCACTAACTTCTAAGGTATCAATAAAATTTGAGATAGAGTTTTGAGTAATTGCTTCGTTGGTTCGCGTCAATCCTTTGAGTGCTTCATACGGATTGGAAAACCCTTCACGTCTTAAGATTGTTTGAATGGCTTCGGCAACAACGGCCCAATTTTTTTCTAAATCTTCCGCAATTTTAGCAGGATTTAAAAGGAGTTTATGCAGCCCTTTTAAAGTCGATTTAAAAGCAATCATAGTATGTGCAAACGGCACGCCTACGTTTCTTAAAACAGTACTATCTGTTAAATCGCGTTGCAATCTTGAAACAGGGAGTTTGGCCGATAAATGTTCGAAAATGGCATTCGCAATTCCTAAATTTCCTTCGCTATTTTCAAAATCAATCGGATTGACTTTATGTGGCATAGCCGAACTGCCCACTTCCCCTTCTTTAATTTTTTGTTTGAAATAATCCATAGACACATAGGTCCAAAAATCACGATCCAAATCGATGATGATGGTATTGATCCGTTTTAAGGCATCAAACAGCGCAGCCATATGGTCATAGTGCTCAATTTGAGTGGTCGGAAACGAGTGGTGGAGTCCCAGTTTATCTTTTAAGAAGTTAGAAGCAAAGGATTGCCAATCGATTTCTGGATACGCCACTTTGTGTGCGTTGAAATTTCCGGTTGCACCTCCAAATTTTGCGGCATTTGGAATTGAACTTAACGAATCAAATTGCGCTTCTAAACGGGTTACAAACACTTGAATTTCTTTTCCTAAACGCGTAGGAGAGGCGGGTTGTCCGTGCGTACGCGCTAGTAATGGAATGGTCGCCCATTCGTTTACTAATCCCTTTAAGCAATCGACGAGCGTCTTGTATTCTGGAATATACACATCCGTAATCGCTTCTTTGATGCTTAACGGAATCGCTGTATTATTAATATCTTGAGACGTTAAACCAAAATGAATAAATTCTTTGTACTGAGAAATCTGAAGGGCATCAAATTTGTCTTTAATAAAATATTCAACGGCTTTTACATCATGGTTTGTAATGCTTTCAATGTCCTTAATTGCTTGTGCATCTTTGCTTGAAAAAGCAGTGTAAATGGCTCTCAAATCCTTAAAAAGTGCGGGATTGAAATCTTTTAATTGAGGCAAAGGAATTTCACAAAGTGCGATGAAATATTCAATTTCAACTAAAACACGGTATTTGATGAGTGATTCCTCAGAAAAAAAATCGGCTAATGCAGCAGTTTTTGATCTGTAGCGACCGTCGATTGGAGAAATTGCATTGAGCATAGATAGAGACATAGTTGCTGTATTTTTTTGAAGCTACAAAGATAGGGATTTTCAATCGAAGTAATAGAGCTTGCTTTTAAGTTTTTGAGTGTTTTTAAGAGATAAACATATTATAAACGATTCATTGGAATTTAAGTTGCTTTAGAATTTTTCTAGCACGTGCTTTGTATGCTGGGCTTCCGTTTGGGTATCCCCGTTCCAATATAATTTGTAATTCGGGATGAATCCAAGTAAATTGAAACCCCAACCAATATAAACTCTGCATCGCATAGGCTTTTGCTGCGATTTTATGATCTCCGATTAGATAGTCAAAATTCACGGCTATAATACGTTCCAAGTGGACTGGTTTTATGAGTTTCTTTATAGGGATGATTTTCTTATCTACATGATTTTCTACGAGGTACCCACATATTTTTGCAACTGGTCGCACGGCAGAATCTAAATGTACGTTTTCTATTTGCGCTGTAAAACCATCGATATAAGGGAGTAGAATTAATGGTTTTTTTTTGGTAACAAATTCCAATACCCAAGCGGCTCGACATGATATCTTTGAATCGACTTCAAATAGAACTTTTAAAAGAACAGGCATTAAATTTTTATTTTCAAGAACCATTTGGGCATATTTCGCCCGATTCTCTCGACTGAGATTCACATATGAAAGTTCATTTAAAAAGTTTTCGTAAGTCATAATTTAATTCTTAGGGGTATTGGATTTGACTTCGCTCTAAAAATAATAAATATCTATTAGTTGTTGAAAATTTTAAACCATTATTTATCGCTCTAAATTTCGAATCTTTAAATAAATAAAATTTTATACACTTCATAGATACACCACAAAGTTGACTGCGTTTTATCGTCTTAGAATAACGCTATTTAAACTAAATTTCAATAACTTTATAACTTAATTAAAACGTAGAATGACCCTTAAGAAAAAAATGATTCTTGGACTTGTGATTACTCTTGTAATTGCTCAATTTTTTCAACCCGAAAAAAATCAAAGTAACTTCGTATCCATTGCTCTCTTTTTAGAAGAAACACAGGCTCCTAAAGAAGTGAAGCAGATTTTAAAGCAAGCCTGTTTTGATTGCCATAGCAGCGCTACAAACTATCCTTGGTACAATTCAATCACGCCTGTGAATTACTGGTTAAACAGCCACATAAAAGAAGGTCAAAAACATTTTAATGTTTCTAAATGGGCTAGTTATTCAACCAAGAAGAAAGATCATAAACTCGAAGAATTAATTGAGGAACTTGAAGAAGGAGATATGCCGTTGGCTTCTTATACTTGGACACATTCCGAAGCGCAATTGACAGAAGCTCAAGTGCAAATTCTTGTGGATTGGGCAAACGGATTAAGATCCGAATATTCTCACACTTCCGACTAATTTAAAGCCTTATGCAATCCACCTTATTAGTGATCGGTTTTGTATATCCCGAGCCAAATTCATCGGCTGCGGGTTCTAGGATGTTACAATTGATTGCTGCTTTTCAAGCTCAAAATTACAACGTTGTTTTTGCGACTAGCTGTAAAAAATCGGATAATGCGTTTGATTTAGAATCGATTGGAGTTGGCGTGGTTCAAATTAAACTCAACCATTCTAGTTTTGATGTGTTTATAAAAGAATTGAATCCAACTGCCGTTCTGTTTGATCGTTTTATGTCCGAAGAACAATTCGGATGGCGTGTTGCTGAACACTGTCCAAATGCTCTAAGAATTTTGGATACCGAAGATTTACATTTTCTTCGTAAAGCACGCCAAAAGGCACTCAACACAAATCAACCCCTCGAAAATGTGCTTTTTTCTAATGATAGTACCAAACGCGAAATAGCGAGTATATATCGAAGTGATGTGTCTTTGATTATTTCTGAGTATGAGTTTGAATTGTTAACCCATTCCTTTAAAATAGATCCTGCGATTTTGTTGTATCTCCCTTTCATGTTAGATTCTAATGCCTGCGAACCGCAGTTGGATTGTAACCCTTTTTCGGAACGAAGTGATTTTATTTCTATTGGGAATTTTTTACATGCCCCAAATTTAGAGGCCGTTCGTTATATGAAAAAAGAATTATGGGTCCAGATTCATAAAGCACTTCCAGAAGCGAAGCTTCATGTTTATGGTGCGTATGACACACCCAATGTGAGCACGCTACACAATGAAAAAGACGGATTTTTAGTCCATGGATTTGTAGAAGATGGGTATGAGGTTTTGAATAGCGCTAAAGTTTTATTGGCACCGCTTCGGTTTGGTGCGGGACTCAAAGGAAAATTAATTCAAGCCATGCAAACGGGGACGCCATGCGCTATGTCATCCATTGCCGCAGAAGGTATGTTTGGAACCTTGCCGCCAAACGGTATTTTGGAAGATGACCCTAAATTATTTGTCAAAAAAGCCATTGAATTGTATCTAAATCAATCGCAATGGGAGGCGTTTCAAAATCAAGGTTTTTCAATTTTAAAAAACCGATTTGAGAAGCAACACCACCAGACGGCGCTTCACAGCCGGATTGAAACGCTCATCAAAAACCTTCCGCAACATCGCACTCAAAATTTTATCGGTCAGATGCTCAATCACCATTTAATGCAAAGCACCAAATACATGGCACGCTGGATTGAGGCTAAAAATAGAACGATCGATTAACTTTTTTCAATTTTATAGGATCTAAAATAGAAATATATATTCATCAATGCCGTCGTCATTATTATTTGTAAATTTGCAGTAAGTTCCGAGGATGTTAGAATTAGTTTCATCCAGTGGGATGATTAATTATGAATACATGTATCAGTCATAAAACAATACATAAAACCAAATGAAAACAGTTGTTGTTGGTCTCTCAGGAGGCGTAGATTCTAGTGTTGCAGCCCATTTATTAAAAGAACAGGGCTACAATGTGATTGGTTTGTTTATGAAAAATTGGCATGATGATTCGGTTACGATATCTAATGAATGTCCTTGGTTAGATGATAGTAATGATGCGATGCTCGTGGCTGAAAAACTAAACATTCCATTTCAGTCGGTCGATTTAAGCGAAGAATACAAAGAAAAGATTGTCGATTATATGTTTAAGGAGTATAAGAATGGGCGAACGCCTAATCCTGATATTCTTTGTAACCGAGAAATTAAATTTGATGTGTTTCTTAAAATCGCCCTTTCACTAGGGGCTGATTATGTGGCAACAGGTCATTATTGTCGAAAAGGCACCGTTAAAAACTCCACGGATCCAACGCTTTATAAGTTGCTTTCTGGAGCGGATACGAATAAAGATCAATCTTATTTTTTGTGTCAATTATCACAAGAGCAACTATCAAAAACTTTATTTCCTATCGGGGAATTATCCAAACCCGAAGTGAGAGCCATTGCAACCAAATTAAATTTAGTAACGGCCGATAAAAAGGATTCTCAAGGCCTTTGTTTTATTGGGAAAGTCCGATTGCCCGATTTTTTACAACAACAATTGCAGCCCAAACAAGGTCAAATCATAGAAATTCCGGATAGTTTTCAAGCTTATAAAACCACTGCCCCAACGTTTGAGTCCAAACATGAGGAGTTGGTATTCAAAGCCCGAAAATTTAAATATTTAACTTCCGACGGTAAACAAGTCGGCACCCATCAAGGGGCACATTATTTCACCAAAGGGCAGCGTAAAGGTTTGGCTGTTGGTGGGACTGTAGAGCCGCTTTTTGTAATTGATACCGATGTCATTGATAATATTATTTACACAGGCCAAGGAAAAAACCATCCGGGTCTTTACCGTTCTGTATTGTTAGTACGCCCCTCCGAAGTGCATTGGGTACGTCCCGATCTAGCGATCAAAGTAGGGCAGTCGCTTCAAGTGATGGCCCGTATTCGCTACCGTCAACAATTGGAAACCGCTTGTTTATATGCCACAACCGATGGGTTATATGTTGCTTTTGAGTCGCCACAATCGGCTATTACAGAAGGTCAATTTGTGGCTTGGTATTTAGAGGATGAGTTAGTTGGTTCGGGAGTAATTTCTTAGCTTGCTAAAAACAAACATACGCACATATGAGAACGCTACTATTTTTAGGTATTTTTATAAGCTGTCAATTTACTGTATTTGCTCAGCAAGATGCATGGATTTATTTTACGGATAAACCAAATGCAAGTACATTGCTTTTAGATCCAATTAATATATTAACGCAAGCTGCAATTGATCGTAAAACCAACCATGGTGTGACAATTGATGAAAGAGATGTTCCTGTGCATGAGCCTTATATAACACAAATCAAAGCGGCTACAGGAATTACATATTTAGCCAAATCAAAATGGTTTAATGCGGTGCATTTAAGAGGTTCAGAAATTGATATCAATAACTTAATGACCTACAACTTTGTGGCAGAAATTATTTTTGCAAATTCTAATTTAAATGCGCGAATAGGATCGGTTCAAGATAAATTAGAAGTCGAATCTAGTTTTACTGATTTCACCTATGGAACCACTCAAAATCAAGTAGAAATGCTTACTATCGAGGCTTTACATGTTGCCGATTTCACAGGAGAAGGAGTCAAAGTTGCAGTTATTGATGCCGGATTCCCCAATGTGAATACGATGTCTGGATTTGAACGTTTACGGACTGCGGGAAATTTGATGGGCGGTTATGATTTCGTAGATAGAACCACGGATATTTATAGCTCAACGGATAGCCAACATGGCACAAATGTATTGAGTACGATGGCCGGATTTGTAGAAGATCAATTTGTGGGGACTGCTCCAGATGCCACCTATTACCTTTTTAGAACAGAAGATGTATCTTCCGAAAATCCAGTGGAAGAAAGTTATTGGTTGGAGGCTGTAGAACGTGCAGATAGTTTAGGAATACATGTGATCAATACATCTTTGGGGTATAAAGATTTCGATAATTCTAGTTATAATTATACAAGTCAACAATTAAATGGTACTACGGCTTATAGTTCTAAAGGTGCTAATATTGCTTTCGAAAAAGGCTTAATTTTAATTAACTCGGCAGGGAATTCAGGCGTGAATGGAATCATTGCACCTGCGGATGCTGCAGGCGTTTTAACAATTGCTGCTGTAGATGGCAACGAAACGTATGCTTCTTTTAGTTCTCAAGGAAGTGCCTTCCAGCTCACTCATAAACCCGATGTAGCCGCTCGTGGATCGGGAAGCTTTATTATTCGAAAAGATGATCAAATTGCTCAGGCGAATGGCACGTCTTTCAGTTCTCCTATTTTAGCGGGAGGCGTTACTTCTTTAGTTCAGGCGTTACCAAACGCCACTAATACTCAAATGATGGCTTATATCCGTGAATCTGCCTCTCAATATATGAACCCCGATTATTTTATTGGCTATGGGATTCCTAATTTTCAATTCGCTTTAACATTAGGACATAAAGAACAATCTTTCAAAAAAAATGGTTTTGTAGTTTTTCCCAATCCAGTAGTATCAAATTTAAGCGTAAAATTTCCGCATTCGATGGATGCTGTATTTGTATCGTTTCATAATCTCCTAGGACACTTAATTTATAAAACTCAAGTTCAAAATATGCAACCAATAGATGTTGAAGCGCTTTCTAAGGGACTTTATTTTTTAACAATTCAATCGGAAAACCAAAAACCGATTACTTTTAAGATCCTAAAAAATTAGATGAAAAACGCCATCACGACACTTTTTAATATCCAATACCCGATTATTCAGGCAGGTATGGTATGGAACAGTGGGTGGAAATTAGCCTCGGCATCGAGCAATGCTGGAATTCTCGGTCTTATTGGTGCCGGGTCCATGTACCCCGATGTTTTAAGGACACACATTCAAAAGTGTAAAAAGGCCACCGACAACCCTTTTGGAGTGAATGTTCCGATGCTTTACCCGAACATTGAGGAGGTGATGCAAATTATTGTCGATGAAGGCGTTACAATTGTATTCACTTCTGCAGGAAATCCAAAGACGTGGACGCCTTGGTTGAAGGAACGAGGAATTACGGTGGTGCATGTGGTGAGCAGCGTAAAATTCGCCTTAAAAGCCCAACAGGCGGGAGTGGATGCGATTGTAGCGGAAGGCTTTGAAGCGGGTGGTCATAATGGCCGAGATGAAACGACCACACTAACGCTGATACCAATGGTACGTGCTCAAGTTAACATTCCGTTAATTGCTGCTGGTGGAATCGCAACCGGTAATGGAATGATGGCAGCCATGGCTTTAGGTGCCGATGGCGTTCAGATTGGTAGCCGTTTTGTAACAAGCATAGAATCGTCTGCACATGCCGCTTTTAAAAATGCGGTCCTATTAGCAAAAGAAGGCGATACCCAATTAACTCTCAAAGAATTAACGCCTGTTCGTCTTTTGAAAAATAAATTTTATCAAGACCTTCAATTGTTATACAATAGCACCCCCACAACAGAGGACTTAAAAACTTTTTTAGGCAAAGGCCGCGCCAAACGCGGGATGTTTGAAGGAGATTTGGAAAAAGGCGAATTAGAAATTGGTCAAATTGCGGGACTTATTAATGAAATTTCATCAGTTTCCGACATTGTAGACGCCATCATATCAGAATTTAATGCGTGTAAAATACGTTTATCATCACTCAATTTAAACAACCAAAATGACGAATAGAACGAATCAATTACAAGCGTTTGATCGTTTGTTGACCATTATGGATGAACTGCGTGAGCAGTGTCCATGGGATCAAAAACAAACCATGGAATCCCTTCGTCCGTTGACTATTGAAGAAACCTACGAATTAGGCGATGCTATTTTGGATCAAGATTTACAAGAAGTAAAAAATGAACTCGGGGATCTTTTGCTGCATATTGTTTTTTATGCTAAAATAGGAAGTGAAACCAAGGATTTTGATATTTCGGATGTGATAAACAGTATTTGTGAAAAACTCATTCATAGACATCCACATATTTATAGTGATGTAGTGGTCAAGGATGAAACTGAAGTCAAACAAAATTGGGAAAATCTAAAGTTGAAAGAAGGCAAAACAAGCGTGCTTCAGGGCGTTCCTAAAAGTTTACCAGCATTGGTCAAAGCAAGTCGAATACAAGAAAAAGTAGCGGGTGTTGGATTTGATTGGGAGCATCCAAATCAAGTTTGGGAAAAAGTAGAAGAGGAGCTAGCCGAGTTTAAAGTGGAAGTCGAAAACAAAGACCATGTGGCGATGGAAGATGAATTTGGAGATGTTTTATTTTCATTAATAAATTATGCACGTTTTCTAGATATTAACCCTGAAAATGCTCTAGAGCGCACCAATAAAAAATTCATTAAACGCTTTCAGTATTTAGAACGTAAAGCCAAATCTCTGCAAAAGTCACTTTCAGAAATGACGCTTGCAGAGATGGATGTGTATTGGGAAGAAGCTAAAAAATTATAAGATTTTACTGTATTAGTTTCTTAATTTTAGAATATTTAGCGTTCCAAGTTTGTAGGGCTGCTTTGTGTTTATCAATGTTTTTGTGAACCTCTTTTACGAGTGGATTGTCATCTTTAACATTTGAGAAAAATTGCAAGTTATTTTCAAGTTGATTGATTTCACTTTTAATTTCATCCATTTTTTTTCTGATAAAGATCACTTCGTTATTAAACAAACGTGGATCTTGGGCCAATGTTTCTAATTTGAGACTGTATTTTAATGCCTCTAACGCCTCTTTATCCAATCCTAATTTAGAATAAAAGCCATCGAGAGTTTTAAAGAATTTCCCATCAATAAAACGCTTACTTTGAACGACAGGTCCTAATTTTTTCCAATCCGTCGAAAATTGGGTCAACGCGGCTAAATTTGCATCTTTATCGTCACTTAATTCAAATGCTTTAAGTGATTCTAGCAGGGTGTTTTTTTGTTCAAAGGCAGCAACTTCATCTTCAGATCCATTGTTTTTTTGTTCGTGGTAACGATCAAAAAATGCATTACACGCGCCTCTAAAACGTTTCCACAACTTATCGCTGTCTTTTCTTGGGATATGTCCTATGGTTTTCCACTTGTTTTGAATGTTTTTCATCAAAGCCAAGGTCGTTTCTTGATCCTCGTTATCTTTATTTTGCTCAGCTATTTCTACCAATTCTAATTTCTTTCGGAAGTTTTCTGATTGATCTTTCTTTAAACTCTTATAATAGTTATTCTTGTTTTTATTAAATGTTCTAACGGCATCTTTAAAACTAGACCATGTTTTCTCATTTAACTTTGAGGGCACTTTTCCTGCTTTAAAAAAGGCATCTCTTAAAGTTTCAATTTCTTTAATAGTCCCCTGCCAGTCTTTATGAGAGTCGATTGTTTTTTCAGCAATAGCTTGAATTTGAGCAATGATCCCATTTTTGATTTCAAGGTTTTCCTCAAATTTCTCTTCAAGTTGACTGTAATAGTCCTGTCGTTTGTCATTAATCACTTTGGTAGCGGCACTAAATCGGTCCCAAAGCTCATCTTTATACTCTTTAGCAACAGGGCCTAATTCTTCTTTCCAAATTTTGTGAAGGGCTTGAAGTTCTCTAAAGGCTCTGTTTAAATCAGTTTCATTAGCAAGTGCTTCGGTACTGATGATAATTTTCTGTTTTTGATCTAGATTGTGTTTGTAATCTAAATCTCTAAGGTCTCTGTTTAAGTGTAAAAACCCATAGAATATTTCAACATGGTGGCGGTAATTATTCCACGTATTATTATTTTCACTCGATGGAATTTGGCCTGTATTTCTCCAGCGTTCTTGTAAGTTTTTAAACGTATTATAAGACGAGTTAACATCGCCTTCTACATTAATTAACCCTTTAATTTCTTCAATAATTTGCAAGCGAATCTCTAGATTTTGATTCAATTCTTGGGTTCTATTTTTTTGAAAAGATTGATTTTTCTCTCTGAATGTTTTCGATAATTCGTTGAATTGTTTTTTTAACGGACTGATAAACTCAAAATCAATGGTGTTTCCACCTTCCGCCAAAAAGGCTTCTTTTTTTTCTGAAATTAAAAAGCTAAATTTCGCATTAAAATTATTTTTAACTTCATTGATGCTGTTTCGAACACTATGAACGTTTTCTGTTTTTAAAAGCGATTCAAATTCAGCTATTAAGGCCTCTAATGAAAGATCCTCATAATTTACAGCGCTGTCTTTTTCTTTTGAACTAACTTCCTGATCAGCTACAACATCAGCTTGATCTTCTGTAACTTCCTCAGTCACTTTTTCTTTATCATCTGTAACTTCCTTAGCTACTTTTTCTTGATCTGCTGTAACCTTTTCTGTCACTTCTTCTGGATTTGCTGTAAGCTCTTCAGAAGGGAGTTCTGTTTTAAGTGCTTCAGTTTGTGGTTCACTAGAGGAAATTACTTCTTCTGGTTGATTTATTGTTTGGGGAGTGGCTTTTAGGTTATCTCCATCTGCATCTTGCAGGTTATCATGCTCTGACATATCTTTCAATGTTTTAGTGGTTCAAGTACTTGAGGTATAAATATAACATTATCCCTCTAAATTACAAATTATCTAATTCTTTAAATTGATTTCTTTATTAGGAGTTCCAAATCTCCCATGATTTTTCGGCTTGTAACTGTAACATTTCAAGCCCATTTATAATGGTTGCATTTTTAGATTTTCCATTTTTTAGAAACAAGGTTTCAGCAGGATTATAAATCAAATCAAATAGTAAATGATTGCTAGTTATAGATTCATAAGGGATCGCAGGACATGTATCAATATCTGGAAATGTTCCTAAAGGCGTACAATTGATGATGATTTGATAATCCTCTATCCCATTGATTGCAAGTGATTCATAGGTGTATGTGACGGTTTTTGATTGAGATCTAGAGACATAATCAAATTGAATTCCTAATGATTTTAAAGCGAAGGCAACTGCTTTTGAAGCGCCACCAGTTCCTAGAATTAATGCTTTTTTGTGATGCGGTTTTAGATGCGGTTTTAAACTGTTTTTAAATCCATAGTGATCGGTATTATACCCCGTTAATTTACTATTTTTAATTTTTATGGTATTCACAGCACCAATTTCTAATGCTTCAGAATCAATCGCGTCTAGATAGGGGAGAACCGCTTCTTTATATGGAATGGTGACATTAAGTCCAGAGAGTGAATTTGAAGTCGTTTTTAATAATTCAAAATCTTTGATGGTCTCTAAATCAAAATTAGTATAGATACAGTCTAATTTATTCGTTTCAAATTTATCTTTGAAATACCCCCTCGAAAAAGAGTAATCAATGTTTTTTCCTAAAAGTCCAAAAGTCTTCATATATGTTTATTTCTTTTTTTACCATACCAATCCAAACCCAATACAATGGCTGCACCAAAAACAATTAAGAGGAGTGCATACAAGGTTTGCGAATTAAATTCTGGGATATAGCGTTGATAATTTTCAATGATCGGTTGGCCACTACTGTCTATTAATAACGCGCCGAAGTTATTTTGTTTAAAAAGCGTTTCTTTCCATGGCCAAACAACCCCCAGAGATCCAGTAATAAACCCCATGATAATCGCGAGCGTCCTGTTTTTGTAACGTTTCAAAATATAACTTAATAGATGAGACAGACTCACCAATCCCACAACAGACCCCAGTGTAAAGACCAACAAAACTTTTAATAAGCGCATATGGTTTGGGTCCGACATAAAACTAAAGTCTCCAGAAAATAGGTATACAAACGTATCAAAAAGGACGTTTACAGAATCCACTAATAATAAGACATAATTCCCTAGTAAAATCAAGATAAATGAGCCAGAAAATCCTGGCAATGCCATGCCTGTAACGCTAATCATCCCGCAGAAAAACACAAACCAAAGGTGGTCATTTTGAGTCGCAGGATTTAAAAAACTAATACTTAATCCCATAGCAATTCCAACGAAAGCAAATACAATTGTTTTTGTATTCCAAGATTTAAAATCCTTATAAATATATAAAATAGAGCCTACGATCATCCCAAAAAACACACTCCAAACATAGAGTTCGTGGCGTTCAATTAGGTAGTCCAATAGTTTTGAAATACTAAAATAACTAATGATCATCCCTGAAAAAAGGAGTGTTAAGAAACGGCCATTTACATAGCGGCAAAAACTTTTAAAGCGCCCGTTAAAAAATAATTTGATCGCTTTTAGGTTAAATTTCTGTAAAGAGTTAATAAATTCCTCATAAAATCCCATCACAAAAGCCACAATACCACCAGAAACGCCAGGCACTTTGTTGGCTGCTCCCATAAGGACCCCTTTTAGGATCAATGAAAATGGATGTATGTGATCTTGATTACTTTTCAAGGACATTTTTTTTGGTACTAATTTTTTCTAAAATTAGAATAATCAAAACTCCAAGAACCATCAGTCCGATGGCTTGAAAAAGTTGAGGATCTCCGTTAAAGTCAAAAGGGGAGATGCTTTTTTCGTTTAAGGGGACTTGCATCCCTTTAGAATTGGTTCTATAAGTTAAGGCCACTTTCCATGGCCATATTTTATTTAAAGATCCTATCATGAACCCTGTGAGTAGTGCTAAGGTTAATTCATGGTATTTTTCAAATAACCATTTTAGCAGTTTTGAAAACGATAATAATCCGACGACTGCACCTGCCCCTATAAAGAAGATCGTTTTTAAATCTCTGGAATTAATAGCTTCCAATACAGGGCTGTAAGCCCCTAAAATAACCAAAATAAAAGCCCCTGAAATTCCGGGTAATATCATGGCACAGATGGCCAAAGCACCAGCAAAAAATAAAAACAAATTTGTATCTGATGATTCCGATGGATTAAGGGTCGTAATGAGAAAAGCAACCGCCGCTCCAAGTCCCATCGCAACAAATAATTTTAGATTCCATGACGTGGTTTTGATCTGTTTTCCGACATAAATGATACTTGCAAGAACCAACCCAAAAAAGAACGCCCAAAGTAATACTGGGTGGTGTTCAAGGAGCCATTTCACTCCTTTTGACAGCGAGATAATACTGACAAATACGCCTGATAACAGTGCTAATAAAAAATTCCCATTGGCCTGATTCCAAGTGTTTTTAATCCCTTCTGTTTTTAAGGTTTTTAAAAGTGAAAAATTGATGTTGTTTAGGGAGTCAATGAGTTCTTCATAAATCCCAGAGATGAATGCAATGGTGCCTCCAGAAACCCCTGGTACCACATCTGCAGCACCCATGGCCATTCCTTTTAGTGAAATTATTAAATAATCTAGTGGGGATCGTTTCATGGTTTTTTATAAAATAATTGAACTATAGCGGGTCTTTAAAATAGATGAACTCCCGCTCAAACACAACAAAAATACAACTATTTACTTGGACGTATTTTTAAAATTCTCGATTAATTGAAGCACAGCTTTACGTTGATAGACTTCAGGAAATAATTCTTCTAAAATAAAAACGTGTTCTGAATTTATATGCAATCCAGTCAAAAGATGCGCATAACCAGCATCCATATTATTGAGTTTCAAACATACGCCAGAAAGTCTAAATTCTAATTCTTCGCTTTTTTGATGGTATTCTAAGGCTTGTACAAAATTGAATTTAGCGGCTTCATATTCACCAAGTTTAATTAAAATATCGCCACGAGATAACCATGTATTCAATTCGCAATCGCCAAGTTCGAGTGTTTTTTTATAACCGCGTTCCGCCTCCTCAAAAAGATTGAGTCGTTCGTTCATTGTTGAAAATAATAACCAGTAGGACGAATTATCAGCATCAATGTCAATCGCTTTATTGATATAAAACAAGGCTTTTTGGTAGTCTTTTTTCGCCGCAAAAAACTTTGTTATACGCATCCACCCTTTGTCTAAGGCAGGGTCCTCGTCCACGGCTTGATAGTAATGTTGAAGTGCTAAATCGTTGTTATTAAGGCGTTCGTAACAATAGCCGATTTTCACAAGGGCATAGGCAGTCGATTCTTCAATAGCCATTGTAATTTTATAATTCTCAATGGCTTCATCATAGCGATTTAATTTCTCTAATACTTTTGCTTTTTCTAGATAGGCACCGATAAATGTGTCATCGGAAATAATGGCAAAATCATAAGCTGCGACGGCCTTTAAAAGTTCTTTAGTTTCTACATATTGTTTTCCGAGTTGATGCCATGCCACTTCGCAATACGGATTTTTATCTAAGTAACTATTGAGGTATTCAATTGCTTCAGTTGTTTCGTCTAAAAAATCAAAACAATAAATAATATTATAGAGGGACGAATAGTCTTCGACATCCAATTCAATACATTTGATGAAGTTTTTTTTAGCCTCTTGGTATTGATCTAAAAATAAATATTCCATTCCAATTAAGGAGTAGAGGTCTGCACAATCATCAGAAATTTTAATGGCACTTTTAAATACTTCAATGGCTTTTTCGTGCTGGTCTTTTTTGGAGTAGATATTTGCTTTTTGAATGTAGAGTTCCTCATTATTAGGTTCTATTTCAAAAAGGGGGGAGAGGAGTCGATCGGCTTCATTTAATTTATTTTCAAAAATTAAAATTTCAACTTGAAATAATTTCAGGTTTAAAGATGCTGGATGCTGACTCAATCCAAGCTTAATTGCTTTTTTTGCAAGTGCAATTTTACCACTCTCTAAATAGTGATGAATAATATTTTCAAACTCATTCGAATCAAAGAAAAAAACACTGTTGGTTTTTAACATCGACTCAAATTTTGAGAGTGTTACTTCTTGATTGTCATCCGATTGACTGAACTCCATAAATGGTTTGTTTACATTACTAAATTTAATGGTATATCTGCTCAAATCACTCAGATTCCTCTAATGTTTTCAACAAAATAATTAACAGTGTTGTTTAAAGAGAATTTAGAATATTCAGAATGATCTTACACCCTTCTACAATTTCTTCTTTAGAAATGGTCAATGGTGGTGAAATCCGCACGGCTTTTGGCTCATAAAGCAACCAAAATAGGATTAAGCCATCTTCTTTAGCTTGTAAAACAATTTTGTTGGCGATTTCGGACGAATCCACCATAATAGCCAGCATTAATCCTTTGCCTCTAATGTCTTTAATTAAAGGGTGTTGCAACTGTTTTTTGATAAGTGCTTCTTTTTCTAAAGCCTCTTGAATCAAATTAGTTGTTGTAATTTCCTCTAAGGTGGCTAAGGCTGCGGCCGCAATGACAGGATGGCCACCAAAGGTGGTAATATGGCCTAGTTTTGGCTCGTCCGACAAACTATCCATCATTTCTTCAGAGGCTGTAAATGCGCCAATAGGCATGCCACCACCAAGGCCTTTTCCTGTGACAACTACATCTGGAATGCAGTTGTAATTTTCAAAACCAAAAAGTTTGCCAGTCCTTCCAATACCAGGCTGAATTTCATCTAAAATCAGCAGGGCACCTACGGCATTACATTTTTCTTGAACCTTTTTTAAGTAGTCATTTATCGGCTCAATAAATCCAGCACCCCCTTGAATGGTTTCTAAAATGACCGCTGCAGTTTTTGTGGTAATTTTAGAAAGATCAGCCAGCGCATTGAATTCGATAAATCGAATGTCTGGAATGAGTGGTCTAAAAGGTTGTTTTCGATCTTCATACCCCATAATACTCAAGGCACCCATCGTATTTCCATGGTACGCATTGTGAGCAGCAATGATTTCCGAACGTCCTGTAAAGCGACGTGCCAGTTTCATAGCGCCATCAATGGCTTCAGTCCCAGAGTTTGTTAAATATGTTTTTTGAAGTTTAGGCGGTAAATGATCGGCTAATAATTTGGTGAGTTTAACCGCGGGAGATTGGATGTATTCGCCATAAACCATCACATGCATATAGCAATCGAGTTGTTTTTTAATAGCATCGACAACCTTCGGATGACGATGGCCTAAACTACAAGCAGAAACTCCAGCAACGAAATCTAAATACGGTCTTTTATTTTGATCATAGATATACGACCCTTCGGCATAAGAAATTTCCATCCCCAACGGATGCGGGGTGGTTTGTGCCTGGTGTTTAAAAAAATCGTTTGTAATCACTCTTTCTTAAAAGGTTTAAGTAATTTATTAGGTTTTTTAAACGTACGTTTTGGTAGTTTTCTGGCCGCTTTATTTTCAGTTTTATATTTTGTTTTTTCTAACTCTTTAGTCGGCTTTGGACGTGCATCCTTCACACGTTCCATAAGCGTTGAATCAAAAAAGTCTTCTTGAGGCTTGTAGGCATCAAGACCTTTAATTTTTATAAGTTCTAGCGGTGGATCGTCTTTAAATAAATCCTCGACACTTGTAGGACGTTCGGATTCACGCCAATTAAAACCTTGAAGAATTTTATCATTTTCAGGGAATTCGTTTTCGGGATGTGTTTTGCCACCTATTTGGTTGTATTTACGCATCTCATCAATCGTATTTTCAGTAATCCAAACCTTAATGGCTCCAGATTTAGATTTATCAATTCCAACCAATTCATCCTCTTCATTACGGAGGTAGTAAATAGTTTCAGCATTTTTGATAATATCGATGGTTGATAATGTATTCTTCTCAAACAATCCGAATAATTTTTTCCCTGACATTTGATTGTAGCCATCTCCCAAACTATCCTTACTAATTACAAATGCATTATTAAAAACTTTTAAAGAATCTAAGGTTTCTGTTTTTGGATTTGAAATTAAATGAATGGAATCGCCGGTAATTTGGTTTTTAAAATTCCATAAAATAGGGTGTTGCACTTTATAAAAGGCATCATTCGTTGTATTGCGATCTAAATTAATAAGTTGTGTTAATCCAGTACTTTGATTCATATGAATTGAATCGGCTTTGCCACTTAAATCAGACTTATAAATTTTCGCATTATAATAGCCTCGGGTGATTCTTTTTTCAGGTTTGCCGGTAACCATCAACGTATCACTGTGTACAAAAATAGAATCGTTTTCTTGTAAGGTAATCGCCAATGCTCTTTTGGTAATAAATACCGAATCTTGCGCTCTAAAAACTTCGGCATAATGTCCTTTGATAACAGTGTTGTTAAGAGTGTCTGTGATTGTAATATTATTGGTTGCTGAAGCAAAATCTATATTACGGTCAAAATACATGCTGTCGCCTTCGACCACACGTTCGTCATAGTTAATTTTGGATTTTTTGACAAAATATCCAGTATCATTATTCGTGTTGTAAAATCCACGTTCACAATAAATCACACTGGTTTCGCTAGTGATGGTGGTTGGTCCGTATAAAAATGCAAAGCCCGAAAGGGTGTAAAAATCAAGACGATTAGACCTGATAACGTATTCTGGATTTACCAGTTTAACATTATCTACAAATTGATATTTTTTTGATTCCATATAATACCGCCCAATCGTACTTGTTATGGTTCCGCTAGTATCACGGACCACTTTTCCAGAACTTCGATAAAAGGCTTGTTGTTTAACGCGGTCAAAGTATAGAGTATCCGTTGATATTACAGAAGTTGGGTCTTTTAAAACCACTGACCCGCTCGCAAACGCCAATTGGGTTTTTCCACTGTATTCAACATATTTAGAGGTCATATTTATGGTATCACCTTGCTTAACGTGTACTTTTCCGTAGGCTTCTATGAAATCTTGTTTCCCATAATAAATAGCTTCATCACACCACAACTCGACCCCTTCATGCTTAATATGAACTTGCTTTGAATTGTCTCTTGTAAGAATTGTTGCGTCCGGATTTGATTCATCAAAAGTCATGAATGGCGCGTACTCAATTTCTATTTTACGACGTTCTTGCGCATTGAGTGTTGACCCTATTAAAATTAGGAGACATGTTAAATAAAAAAAACCTTTATTTTTCAATGCAGTCGTATTTATGACAAAAATAGGTAATATTGAGTTCTTTGGTTAAAACTTAAGACTATTTTAAGACCTAAAAAAAAATCTATCCGAAGATAGATTTTTTATTGTTATCTAAAAATCGTTTGTTTTCGATCGGGACCTACCGATACTACTTTGATTGGAATTTGTAATTCGTTCTCAAGAAATTCGATATACGTCAATAACGATTTTGGAAGGGTAGATTCATTGTCCATTTCGGTTAAATCTTCTTCCCAACCTTCAAAGTCTGTATAGATTGGAGTGATATTTTCGGACTCCACATTATATGGAAAATGATGAATAATAGCGCCTTTATAGTTATAAGCGGTACAGACTTTTAAAGCTTCAAAACCAGAAAGCACATCGGCTTTCATCATCATAAGTTGGGTGACGCCGTTCACTTGACATGCGTATCGAAGTGCGACCAGATCTAACCATCCACAACGACGAGATCTCCCGGTAGTGGCTCCAAATTCATTTCCAACGCGTCCCATTGTTTCACCAACTTCATCAAACAATTCGGTAGGGAAGGGCCCCGATCCCACGCGGGTCGTATAGGCTTTGAAAATCCCAAAGACCTCACCGATTGAATTTGGTGCAATTCCTAATCCAGTACAGGCCCCTGCGGCTGTTGTATTCGAAGACGTTACAAAAGGATAGGTTCCAAAATCAATATCTAACAATGAGCCTTGCGCCCCTTCTGCTAGAATTGATTTTTGATCGCGTTGTGCTTGGTGTAAATATTCTTCGGAGTCTATAAATTTTAATGATTTTAAGACCTTAACCGCTTCGAAAAATTCGGTTTCTAATTCTTCTAAATCATATTCTAAATCAACGTTATAGAAAGCTACCATCGATTCGTGCTTGTTTGCTAATGCGCGGTATTTTTCTTTCCAATTGTCTAGTTCCAAATCGCCAACACGGATGCCATTTCTACCGGTTTTATCCATATACGTTGGGCCAATTCCTTTGAGCGTAGATCCAATTTTTGCTTTTCCTTTCGATGCTTCAGAGGCCGCATCTAGTAGGCGATGTGTTGGCAATATCAAATGTGCTTTTCGAGAAATCACTAACGATTTCCGATAGTCGACATTTTGAGTCGCCAATTTATCTAATTCATTTTTAAAAATAACGGGGTCAATGACCACACCATTTCCTACTAAATTAACCGCATCTTCATGAAAAATGCCAGAAGGAATTGTATGAAGTACGTGTTTCATGCCGTTAAAAACGAGGGTGTGACCTGCGTTTGGTCCCCCTTGAAATCGTGCTATAATGTTGTAATTTGAGGTTAGAACGTCTACAATTTTTCCTTTGCCTTCGTCCCCCCATTGTAATCCAAGTAGTAAGTCTACTGCCATGCTAATTAATCGTTAATTTTAGTATTTTTTTTTGTTCCGTAAAAATATAATGAATGCTTTTGAATATCAATATCAAAAACCTCTTCAATTGTTTTTTGTATGGATTGAATCCTAGGATCGCAAAATTCAAAGACTTCGCCTGTATCGGTTAGGATCACATGATCGTGTTGTTTGTCGAAGTACGATTTTTCATATTGTGCTTGATTTTGCCCAAATTGATGTTTTCGCACCAATGCACAGTCCAATAATAACTCGATGGTGTTATATAAGGTTGCTCTGGAAACACGGTAGTTTTTATTTTTCATTTTGATGTAAAGAGATTCTATATCAAAATGGTCGTCGTTATCATAGATTTCTTGAAGAATTGCAAACCTTTCAGGGGTTTTGCGATGACCATTTTCTTCTAGAAATTTCGTAAATACATTTTTTACGATATCTTGATTCTTATTTTTGGATTTTATACTCATACGACCGTCAAATTTAAACTAATTTTAGACTCTAAACACCTTTTCGATCCCATTTATTTTTTGCAATCGCTCCATTAATTTTTCTACAGAATTGTTGTTGTTCACTTCCACCGAAATTTGACCGTTAAAAATACCGCCATCGGTATCAAAATTTATATTTTTTATATTGACATTCATGTTTTCTGACACCACTTTTGTAATTGAATTGACCAAGCCTAATTTATCAATCCCTGTAAGTTTAATGAGTGCTCTAAAAACTTGTTGTGAGGAGTCAATCCATTTGGCCGACATAATTCTGTATGCATAATTAGATTGCATACTGACGGCATTTGGGCAGGTTTTTTTATGAATCTTTATTCCCTCTTTTATACTCAAAAACCCAAACACCATATCGCCAGGGATGGGATTACAACAAGAAGATAGTTTGTAATTTAATTTTTCTTCTTCCTTACCAAACACCAACATATCGTATTTGGAGGTAATTTCTTCTTTATCTACAGCCTCTTTTGTCGCGCTTTTAGTACGCGTAATTTTATTTTTTATATAACTAACAAGTGCATTGCTCCTCGAAGCTGCAAAACTTTTTAGCATCGAATTGTCGATACTTCCAATCCCAACGCGGTAAAATAAATCTAAACTTGTATTGAGTTTGAAATAATTCACCAATTCATTAATAGATCGCTCGCTTAGGGATATTTTGAGCTGTTTTAGCTTACGCCTCAAGATTTCTTTTCCATCTACCGCGATGGTTTTCTTTTCTTCTTTAAGCGATGATTTTATCTTGCTTTTTGCTCGCGTTGTGGTCACATAGTCCAGCCAGTTAGCCGTGGGCTTGGCATTTTCCGAGGTAATGATATCGACTTGGTCGCCACTTTGTAAGACGTGATTTAAAGGGACTAATTTCCCATTAACTTTAGCACCTCTAGTTTTCATGCCAATTTCGGTGTGAATACTAAAGGAAAAGTCTAAAGGCGTAGCATCTTTTGGAAGTGATTTTAAATCGCCATTCGGCGTAAATACAAAAATTTCTTTTGCATAAAGGTTGAGTTTAAACTGTTCGACAAACTCCACCGCATTGGATTCGGGGTTTTCAATCACTTCTTGAAGTTTCCCAATCCAGCTTTCTAAATTCTCATCCTGCTCTTTTTCACCTTCTTTATATTTATAGTGAGCTGCATAGCCTTTTTCAGCAATCTCATTCATGCGTTCACTTCTAATTTGAACTTCTACCCAGCGCCCTTTAGGCCCCATGACCGTAATGTGAAGGGCTTCATACCCTGTTGATTTTGGTGCAGAAATCCAATCTCGTAAACGAATGGGATTGGGTCGAAAGTGATCTGTGACTATAGAGTAGATTTTCCAAGCTAGAAATTTTTCATCTTTCAAGCTCGATTTATAGATGATTCGTACGGCAAATTTATCATAGACTTCCTCAAAGGACACCCCTTGATTCATTATTTTTCGCCGTATTGAAAAAATAGATTTTGGGCGGCCTTTTATTTCATATGAAATTTTTTCTTTATTTAAAGCCTCTGTTAACACCTGACTAATATCTTGAATATAATGGTCTTGTTCTTCTTTACTTTCTTCTAACTTCAGTAAAATATCATTATAAACTTCGGGCTCTGTGTATTGTAACGCTAAGTCTTCTAATTTCGATTTAATATTATACAACCCAATTTTATGGGCAAGCGGTGCGTATATGTAAAGGGTTTCAGAAGCAATTTTTAATTGCTTGTCTTCTGGCATCGAATGAATCGTTTGCATGTTGTGAAGACGATCGGCAATTTTGATAATAATCACTCGAATGTCGTCATGAAGTGTGAGCAGCATTTTTCTAAAATTCTCTGCTTGCATAGACACGTTCATGTCTTTATTTAACGAGGATATTTTTGTCAAACCATCCACAATACGTGCGACGGTTTCTCCAAATAATTGTTGAATATCGTCAATTGTATAGCGTGGGCAATCTTCAACAACATCGTGTAAAAGAGCCGCTGCAATGGAAGTTGCATCCAATCCAATTTTAGAAGCCACAATTTTTGCGACAGCAATGGGATGAAAAATATAGGCTTCACCCGATTTTCGTCTTTGTTCAGAATGGGCATCTACCGCCACATCAAACGCTTTTCGAATGAGCTTTTTGTCGGCAGTTGACAGGGTTCTATAGCTGATTTTTAGGAGGTTTTTATACTCCTTTGCAATGGCTGCGTTTTCTACGGCTACTTCGTCTGCTGTCATAAATTAAATTTACTACATTGAATTGTAACACGCAACACAAAATCTTAGAATTTACACAAATTGTTTCAACATGTTGTTAAAGCCATTTTTTAGCGCAATTTACGTTGTCTTTTCGCTTCAAAAATTAGGATGCCAGCTGCGACCGAAACATTCATAGAATCAATTTTTCCTTCCATAGGAATCTGAATATTAGCCGTGGATGCAACGCGCCAAATTGGACTCAGTCCTGTGGATTCCGTTCCAACCACTAGGGCAGAGGCGTTTTTAAAGTCGATCGAATCATAGTCTACAGATTCTTGAAGGATGGCCGAATAGATGGCAATATTATGCTGTTTTAAGTACGCAATCACTTCCTCAGAAGTTCCGGTGGCAATGGGTACCGTAAATAATCCGCCAACACTCGACCGAATGATATTGGGGTTGTATAAATCTGTCAGTGGATTGGCAATGATCACTGCGTCAATATTCGCAGCGTCGGCCGTTCGGAGTAAGGCCCCAATGTTCCCTGGTTTTTCGGGCGCTTCAGCTACGAGAATTAAAGGAGTTTTGGTTGTTAGATTCAAATTTTTTAAACTTAAATCTTTGGTTTTTGCCACAGCAATGACGCCTTCGGTCGTTTCTCGATGTGCAATTTTTTCATACACGGCTTTGGTCACCTCGATCACGTCGATTCTATAGGGTTCTAAGGCGGCGGCCTCAGAAGCCGAAAATAAATCGGCAAAATAATAAAGCGTTTCAATGGTATAATTGCTTTTTATGGCTAAAGATAATTCACGTTTACCTTCAATAATAAATACACCCGTTTGTTTTCTTAGTTTCGACTTTTCTTTGAGCTGAACCAGTTGTTTTATAAAGGGATTTTGAAGACTGCTTATTGTTTTTACCATACCACAAAAATAAGCTTTAATTTTAATCTATAGCAAAAAAAAGTCCAAGTCGAAACTTGAACTTTTGTATTATAACAGAGAACTTTAGTGATCCTCATATTTTTTAGAATAGCGTTTCCACAGTTTTGTTTGATGACTTTCAAGGCTAATTTTGCGGCCGTCAATAAATGCATTTGTCAGATTGTTGGTCCGCATGTCCAAGGCATCTCCGTTGCTTATAAATAAAGTCGCACTTTTCCCAACTTCTAAAGAACCATATAGGTGGTCTATACCAAGAATTTTAGCGGTATTCAACGTTATTAATTGGAGTGCTTGTGCCTTCGTTAAGCCATGAGCAACGGTTGTTCCTGCATAAAAGGGAAGGTTTCTGGAGTTCATACGTTCCATATCGCCACTGGTTTCTAAAGCGACGGTGACGCCTTCATTGACTAAAAGACGTGCCATTTTGTACGGTAAATCATAATCATGGTCATCACTGTTAGGGCGGGAGTGTACACGTTGCAGTAAGACTGAAATATTATTTTCTTTTAAATAGGGAGCAAGTTTATACGCTTCATAACCTCCAACAATAACGGTTTTAGCGAGGGCTTGTGATTTAGAAAATTCTACCGCATCTACAATTCCTTTTTCATCATTCACATGTATGAACAGCGTTTTGGATTGATCAAAAAGTCCTTTCATGGCATTAAAAGGCAGATTTAGTTCAGCTTTAGTACTGTTTGAATTGGCTTTAGCATTGTTAAAATAGGTATCAATTTCAGCGGTTTGACCGTTGTATTTTGGATTGATTTTTAAGTTTAGTGCCCCACCTGACCAAGACCGTGCACGACTAAATGTACTGGGCCAATTTAAATGAATGCCATCATCTGTTTTAAGGACCGCATCTTCCCAATTCCAAGCATCTAGTTGCACAATTGATGATGTGCCTGAAATACGTCCGCCTCTCGGTGTGATTTGCGCAAGAAGAACGCCATTTGGACGCATGCTTTCCACCACTTTTGATTCGGCATTATAGGCAATTAAACTTCTAATATGAGGGTTCCAAGTGCCTATTTCTGAATCGTCATCAGAGGCTCTCACAGCATCAATTTCAATCAATCCTAGTGTGGAGTTTGGAACAATAAACCCAGGGTAGATGTGTTGCCCTTGCGCATCGATCACCTCCATTTTTGAGGTGTCTTCCGTTCCTGTGAGTTCAGAAATAGTTTGTAAGATTCCATTCTCAAAAGCGATAAAACTGTTTTGAATGACGGTTCCATTTCCTAGGTGTGCCGTTCCGCCCAAAATTGCGATGGGATTGGATTGTTTATCGGCAGGTGTTTGTTGTGCATGTCCTATAAATACACAAACAATAGAGAGGGTAATTAGTTTGATACGTTTCATCTGTTCTGTATTTATAGTTGATTAAAATCTATGGAGTCACAATGTAAAAGTTGTTTATCCTTTTTCTTTATTGGCTGCGTTTTTTGGCCTTTATTTTTTTCGTTTAACATCATAATAATGAGTTCGTTTCGTTCTTCCTGAATCGTTTGTCTCAGTTTTGAATCGCGCGCTATATCAAAATATGTCACGCCTTCAATTAATGTTTTTTCAGCTTTTGCATAAATCGATAGTGGATGGTCGCTCCAAAGAACCAAATCGGCATCTTTACCTACTTTGATGCTGCCAACTCGATCCTCAATATGTAGAAGTTTAGCAGGGTTTAGCGTGACCATTTTCCAAGCATCTTCTTCTGAGGTGTCTCCGTATTTGACGGCTTTGGCCGCTTCTTGGTTGAGTCGTCGAGACATTTCAGCATCGTCACTATTAATCGCCGTTACAATCCCCATTGCATTTAAAATTGAGGCATTATATGGAATGGCGTCATTCACTTCGTATTTATACGCCCACCAGTCGCTAAAGGTCGAAGCACCCACACCATGCGCTTTCATCTTGTCGGCCACTTTATAGCCTTCTAATATGTGAGTGAAGGTGTTGATTTTAAAATCAAACTTCTCAGCCACTTTCATTAGCATGTTAATTTCACTTTGAATATAGGAGTGGCAACTTATAAAACGCTCTTTGTTTAAAATTTCTGAAAGGACTTCCATTTCGGTGTCTTTACGGTAGGGTTTTCCACTTTTCTTTTGAGCATCATACGCTTTTGCTCTCGTAAAATAATCAATATAGAGTTGTTCAACTCCCATTCGGGTTTGTGGAAACCTGCTATAACTTCCCCAGTTGGATTGTTTGACATTTTCTCCTAATGCGAATTTTATAAATTTAGGGGTGCCTTTATAGATTAAATCTTTCGCAGAATTCCCCCATTTAAGTTTAATGATCGCCGAACGTCCTCCGATCGGATTTGCAGAGCCATGCAGGATCTGAATTGAGGTGACGCCCCCAGCTAGGTTTCGGTAAATATCAACATCATCGGCATCAATGACATCTTCTATACTCACTTCAGCAGACGAATTTTGTCCTGCTTCGTTGATACTGGCCGCCGCAATATGCGAATGCTCATCGACAATCCCCGCCGTTAAATGTTTTCCTGTGGCATCGATTACCGTTGCTTTTGAGTTTTTAAGATCGGTTCCAATTTTTGCAATACGCCCATTTTGAACAAGGACATCCGTGTTTTTAAGAATTCCTTCGTTCTCATTGGTCCATACCGTGGCATTTTTAAATAAGAGCATTTCTGATTTTGGAAGTTCTTTGAATCCATACGCTCCATTCGGATAACTAACCGAGACAATTGTAGGTGTTTTTGAAACCGTTTCTTTTTTAGATGTTGTATTTTTTTCAGATGATTTTAGACGCTTCAATTCAACAGCAGGGGATGCCCCATCAAGTAAAGTGGCAGTTCCAGTGATGTTTTCAACATTCGAAATAATTTTTGCGTTTACACGAATAATGTCTTGTTGAGTCGTGTCTTTCGTGGAAAATGTTAAATGAACCCAATCATTTTTATAGTCCAAACTGCTTTTTAACTTTAATGAATCGGATGTTATTTCTGTTTTAAGTTTACTTAATGTCCCGTTGATTTTAAGTTTATAAGTCTCATTATTTATCGTAAAACTGTAGTGGCCTCGAATGTCTTTTTTCGATATATCTTCAAACACAGTTCTTGAGCCATTGACCCAATTTTCATAAAGGGTGGTTTTAGCATCAAAAATTTCACCAGAAGTCACCAGGAAATTAGCATAGCTCCCTACATTTAAATTCCCTAGTTTTTTATTTCTCAATATTTGAGCTGGTTGTGTGGTCAAAGCTTCTAAGGCTGTGACTTTGTCTAAACCATATTCAATTGCTTTTTGAAGATTCAATTTAAAATCTTTCATCGATTTTAATCCCTTTGATGTAAACGCAAAAGACACTCCATTTTTATCTAGAGTCATTGGATTTCCTGGGCGTTGATTCCATTCTTTCATAGCCTCTAACTCCAAAGAGTTTGTTAGAAATGTGTTTTCAACATCATAGGCTTTTGGAAAATTTAAAGGCAAAATAAAGGTTGCTTGGGTGTTTTTGATATCATTGATACGTTCATATTCATCGCCGCCACCTACAATCACATACTGGACTCCAAACGCATCACCAACAGCGTCGGCTCGTAAGGCATTGGCTCTACTACCTGCTTCAAAAATTTGAACTTGATTTCTATTTCGATTAAAAGCTTCAATTGAACGGTCTTTTGTTGGAACGTTTCCATTAGCATACCAGTCTGCATCGTGATTAAGCTGTCTTAATAGTGCCATCGCTCCCATAATAGAAGACGGGTAGGATTGTCGTGAACGTACGCTTTTTGAAAAGGACACATAGTGTCCCGATTGATCGGATAAGATGCGTTGGGAATCATTGCCGATAGAGTCTAAAGCAATCAAAGCGCCTGTTCCACGAATGATGCCATCTTGTAAGTGAGTATTGACCACCCCAAAACCAGCTTCAAGCAATGGTTTTGCCGCTTTATGGTCATACTTAAAATGATCAATCGCATTTTGTTCGGGTCGAATGTGGTCGTTCCAATAAAAACCTTCACGACTGGCAGTGTATTGTGGCGAACGACTCGAACTGCTTTGACGTTTTGGTTTTGTAACGCCAAAATTAGCATAAAGATCAATAAATGAAGGGTAGATGGAGTGGCCCTTGACATTTATAATCACCGTATTTTTAGGAAGTTTGATATTGACTCCAACATTAATAACGTGTCCATCTTTTATTAATAGGATTCCATTTTCAATACTTTTTGAAGGGGTGATGAAAATTTTCGCTCCCGTTAAGGCGGTGTAATTTGTATTCTTAGATTTGACGCCGTCATTTTTTGGAAAATAATCTTGCGCTGATAACATTAGCGCTCCAAAAAAACTACAAAAGAGAAACAGTTTTTTTATCATGGTACTTGTTTTAGTTAGTACCTCAATGTACTTATAAAGTTTTGTAGAAAAAAATTAAAATCATTTAAGAGTTTTTTATGGGGTCAATAGAAGAGGAGCTAGGTGTGCGTTTGTAAAATACAGTTTTAAATATGTTATTTCCCATCTTTTTTCTTGTTATAAAAATCTATAACATGTGAAGGGATTTCAATATTCTTGTTCAATTCTTTGTCAGGAATCGGATATTCATAGATGGTTTTGACTGGTATTTCTCCTGCCCAAAAATCTAAATTATAGTCCGATTTATTATCCTTAAAAGGGGTGTTTGCAATTTTTGCTGAAGCCGTTTCAATTTTAATCTCAATGACTTTTGTTGCATTCAACTCTTTTTGATTTGGTTTTCTACAGAATTCCCATCTATTTGGGACAAAGTGATTGATGATGCTTTTTAAGCCTATAAGTTTTTCTTTGTCTGAAGTTAATTCTCTCACTGTTCCAAAGATGACAACAGAACGATAGTTAACAGAATGGTGAAATGCAGATCGAGTAAGTTTCATTGAATCTAAAATCATGACACTTAATGAGACTTCTCCAGATTCAATTAGGGCATTTGTCATTCTGTTTTTTGTAGAACCATGGATGTACAATGAATCACCATTTCTGCCATAATTAATCGGTTGCACGGAAGCTTTACCATTTAAGTTGAAAGCGATGTTGCAAATCTCTGTTGAATCTAAAATTGAGTAAATCTCATCTTTATTATAGCTTGCTTTTTTTGCTCCGCGAATTACTTTATTTAATTCTGATTTGTTAAACTCCATTGGCAACTCAATTATTAATTTATTTCATGTCGTTATAAATGCTATTATTCAATAGTTTAAATCCTGAAAACGGCTCAAAAGGGCGCATATCGGAATGTTTCCAATAGACGACTTACAGTAAAATAATATCTTAAAATTAGGTCAAGCTGCTTATGAAGATTTAGACTTGGGGTCTTAATCCGATATAAATATATAAATCACGTAACTCCAAGAAATATGTTTTTTTACCACGGTTTATTGTTATTAATAGTTTTATTCATAAGTGTATTTAAATTCGTTTCTTAAATTTCCATCGTAAAAACTTTGCATAGATATTGGATAACCATTATCGTCTAATGAGTAAATGAACTCTTTACTTGATGAGTCCGAAGTTATTTTGCTTATTAGTTCTGATGTTAATGAATCTGATTGATCAGAAAGGCTATTTCCAAATAAAACTACATTTGCTGGATTTGTGCCAAAAATACTACATGTTGAGGGAAAACTCCCATTGTCCAGATATTCATAACTGTAAGTTGTAAAAGAAGTGGTTTTGGTAATGGGGTTTAAATTATTATAGTCTACTGATACTATAATATTTCCGTTTCGAATTTCCTTATGTATGACTCCATTACTGTTTAATTCAAACACTTTAGATGAGTTAGCACCATTGCTATCAATATTGGCAGTAATTGTATTATCATTATTGTGTTTGAAGCTAATAGTTTTATTAAACGAATCAGTATCTGAGTATGTGGTTTGTGATATCCGATTATCATCATCATAAATAATGTATTCTTCCGAATAAGGACTTCCGTCAGCCAAAAAACTTTTAATAGATATTAAATAACCAATACTGGAATAATTCCATTCTTCTGTAGAAGTTAGATCATCATTATTATTGTAAAAAGACCATAAAATTTGTTTACCATCACTGTAATCAATAACAATTCTCTCCTCTAATAATGAGCTATTGTTAAAGTCAAATATTTTTTGTTCAATTTTAGCAATTCGAGTTTTTTGAGATTCTGTATTATTCGAATTATCATCAGATGAGCAGTTAAACACTAGTAAAACAGCTAGTAATTTAACCAAATTCAGTTTTTTCATATCGTAAAGTTTTTATTAATTTGTTTATAAAACCGCAGCACACCCTGACGTTCTGTGTTTTAAATGGATGTATTTATGATGCGCTGAATCGTTCAAATGATTGAATTTTTCCAGTTGTTATTTACCGCAAAATAATATCTAACTATTGGATCAATTGCTTATGAAGATTTAGACTTGGGGTCTTAATCCGGTATAAATATATATATAAATCACGAGTATCCAAAAATATACTTAATTTATAAGTTTTGGTTTTGAATATAATCTCAGCAATGAAACTTGATGAGCTAATTCTTTTACAACTGTTAACCCTCCAAATAATCCACCAAAAGTGCCACCACATAACTATAGCTTTCAATGCCTTTGTCTTGGTTGTTTGCTTTTAAGAAATAACTATAAAACCCTTTAAAAACAGGCTCCAACGGATTGTTGTAAGAATCCCAGAACTCAAACGCTTCGCGGTAGTCTTCTAAAATACCAGGGTTGATGGTGCATAAAACTAAGTCGTAGGTATCGGGATCTCTTAGATGTAATTCTCGTAAACAATAACGCAACGCAAATTTATAACCTGCATAGTTGAAATAGGAGTCTTTATTATGGATACACGTCAAAAATCCAATAAAATTAGCTTCATTTTCCGCCGCATAACCCAACTGATGCGCCTGTTCGTGCGCAATGGTTGTCGGCATCGCATTAGGGGGCATCACCGCATTAATTTGAGCTTCTAGCGTTAATGGATTCACGTAGCCACTAAACCCCATATAGGTTAGAGGGGTGCTAAATAGTGACTTTTTACTGTTTTGACCGTCGTGTTTAAAATTCGGATACACTTTTTCTAATTCAGAATAGCCTGCATGACTGATTTCAGTCAGTTCAGGAAAAGAGTAAGGAATTGTTGTTTTTAACAAAGAATCTTGAGTAATCGCTAGATGCAGAGTATTCGTTTTTAAAACCAGTTGATCGGTCACACTTTTTAATTGAGTCGTGGTATAATTTGGATTTAAGTTGAGGGTCGTATGTAAGGGCACTCGATAATAATTGAAACCCCAACACAAATGAAACATAAAATAGATAACGGACACAAAGGCTAAAACATTCAATCCCCAGACTTTTGGCTGTGTTCTAAGTCGCTTTCGGTTGATAACTATCCAACGGATGATATAGACAATCACAATCGCATACAACACATCCCCTACAGAAAAGGGAATCCATTTAAAAGCGGTGTTTAATAGTTTTGAAATCAACGGAAAAAGCCCATTACTGTAATAAGTTTCCATAAATTCAGGCTGCTGCTTCAGGACTTTTACAAGAAAGTATTGAGGGAGAATACTCAAAGCAAATATGATTTTCAATTTTTTAGCCATCATTCAAAAGTAATAATTTTAATTTGTGATCGGTAAGGAATCCGTACCTTTGTGCAACAAAAAAACACATCTATTATGAGTCAAGATATACGTGAGTTAGAACCAAAAGCAATTTGGAATAAATTTGCAGATTTAAACGCGGTGCCTCGTCCCTCTAAAAAAGAGGAGCGTGTGATTTCATTTATGAAAGATTTTGGAGCCGCACTCAATTTAGAAACTATCCAAGATGGGGTAGGGAATGTCATTATCAAAAAACCAGCTACAGCGGGTATGGAAGATCGAAAAGCCATTGTGATGCAGTCGCATTTAGATATGGTGCATCAAAAAAATAGTGATACTAATTTTGATTTTTTGACCCAAGGAATAGAGATGATTGTCGATGGGGATTGGGTCAAAGCTAATGGCACTACTTTAGGCGCGGATAATGGATTAGGTGTTGCAACTATTATGGCGATTTTAGAAAGTACCGATATTCCACATCCTGCCATTGAAGCCTTGTTTACTATCGATGAAGAAACTGGAATGACCGGAGCTATGGGGCTGGAAGGTGGTTTGTTAAAAGGAGCGATTCTTTTAAACTTAGATACCGAAGACGATGATGAAATTGGCGTTGGTTGTGCCGGAGGTATTGATGTGACGGCGGTGGGGACTTACAATGAAGAAGAAACACCAGAAATTAAAATGGGATATTCGATTGAAGTTATAGGGCTTCAAGGAGGACATTCAGGAATGGATATTCATAAAGGATTTGGAAACGCCAATAAAATTATGAACCGTTTGCTTTTTGATGGGTTTGAAAACTTTGGCTTACGAATCTCTGAAATTGATGGCGGTAGTTTACGAAACGCCATTCCAAGAGAAAGTAAAGCGATTGTTGCCATTGATCGGGTGCACGAAACTGCTTTTGAATTTGAAATGGGTTCCTTAGTTGAATCTATTAAATTAGAACTAAAAACATTAGAACCGGATTTGACGGTTGTTTTCAATAAAATTGAAACGCCTAAAATGATTATGGATTTGGGCGTTCAAGAAGGTTTAACGCGCGCACTCTACGCTGCCCATAATGGGGTGTACCGAATGAGTCCTGACATTCCTGATTTAGTAGAAACATCTAATAATATTGCACGCGTCAATATTAAAAATGGACGTGTGACAATCGGTTGTTTAACACGCTCTTCGGTTGAGTCCTCTAAAATGGATTTAGCCATGATGCTGCGAGCGACGTTTGAATTAACAGGGTGTGACGTAGAACTGTCTGGCGATTATCCTGGTTGGGAACCCGATATGGATTCGTCTATTTTGAAAGTATTAAGATCATTATATGAAGAATTATATAACGAAAAACCACATGTTGCCGCCTGTCATGCGGGATTAGAATGCGGTCTTTTAGGAACGAATTATCCGGATATGGAAATGATTAGTTTTGGACCTAATATAAGAGGCGCACATTCTCCAGATGAACGTGCACAAATTTCATCGGTTCAAAAATTTTGGGGCTTTGTTTTAGAAATTTTAAAGAATATCCCTAAAGCATAAGCGATCATTTTATCTTATAAAAAAAAGCAGCCAATTGGCTGCTTTTTTTGTGAGTTATTTTTGTTGAGGGTTATTTTGCAACACCAAGCATTTCGATAATAAATATTAAATCGGTGTTTGGTTTAATCGGTCCACGCCCTTTTTCTCCATACGCCATATAAGAAGGAAGGTATAAGAATGTTTTGTCACCGACAGACATATTAAAGACCCCTTCTTTAAATCCTGAGATCATTTGTGCATCTGGATTAAGCGGCATTGGGAGTGGGTTATAAGCCCCTTGTTGCTCTTTTCGGGCATCGTAAGTTCCACATTTTTCATCGACGCTTTTAATGTTAGTTCCAAATAATTTTCCATCTGTAAAATAGCCTTCGTAATTAAGCTTTACAGTCGTGCCTTTACTAGGTTTTGGACCTTCGCCTTTGACAATATTATAAACCAATAATCCAGAAGGAAGGGCCGTCGCCATGCTCTTGTAATTTTCAAGAACAGGAATCATTTCTTTGGCGGCAATCGCAGTTTTTTGTTCTGCAATCTTTTTAGCTTCTGCTGCTTTTAATTCCGCTTCTTTAAGTTTATTCAAACGTTTTTCTTCCAATAATGGAAGTTCTGTATTCCATGTATCGGCTGCATCAAATCGCTTGGCACTTAATCCTTGACGGATGATGTTTAGTTCCAATATTTTGACGTCTTCTACAGGCTTATTAGACCCAGGAGTTACTTTTACACTAGAAATAGCTTCGACCACTTCTAGTCCTTTTACAACGGCTCCAAATACAGCATGTTTGTTATCAAGATGCGGCGTTGGTGCATCTGTAATAAAAAATTGACTGCCATTGGTTGCTGGGCCAGAGTTGGCCATTGATAAAATCCCGGCTTTATCATGTTTTAGACTGCTGTCAAATTCATCTCCAAATTTAAACCCTGGACTTCCCGCACCTGTTGCAGTTGGATCGCCACCTTGAATCATGAATTTGTCAATAATTCTGTGAAAAACGGTTCCGTTATAATAAGGGATTCCTTTTAAAGAATCGGCTAACATTGGGTGTGAGCCTTCTGCTAATCCAACAAAATTGGAAACGGTTAAAGGAACTTTGTTATAAAATAATTGAACAATGACCGTGTCCTTCGAAGTTACAAATTCGGCAAATATTCCCTCACCCAAATCTGGATATTGTTGTTGACAAGCAGTAGAACTTAACAAAAGTCCTGCTGTAAATAGACTGATAAATAATTTAGTGATTTTCATTTTTTTTATTTTTTTATGGGGTTTTAATAATTAAAAGTGTTTTAATTTGTAGTGAGATTTAGTAGAGAGACTTCGCAAACCAGTGGGAGATTCCTCCCAATTTGATCGTTATCACCATAATAGCCATAGGCTTGTTGTGAGGGGAAGATGAAAGTAACCGATTCACCTTCTTTCATGAGTTTTAAACCTTCTCTAAGACCAGTGAATAATTCTTGCTGATCCATATAATAAGTTTGCAATTTTAAATCATCCTCTGTATAAATAATGCGGCCTTCTAAAGTTTGTACGTTGTAAGTATACGTAACCATGTCTCCAAATTTTGGTGTTCGTGCGTCCAGATCAATTTTGGTGTTATAACGATACCAGAATCCGTATTCAGAAGGGGTGAAGTCTGTTTTAGAGGTCGTTATATAAGACGCGATACGAGCATACTCGAATTCGTTTAATTGTTTGTTGCGTTCAATTGAAGCGTCAATAAAAGAGCCTGAATTGCTCGAAACTGGACGTCTCGCTTCAGAGGGTTTACAGCTGATAAAGGCCAGAAGAGTTAACAAAAAAAACAGGGGCTGTTTCATGAATCAAGTTCCAATTTATAGTCTTCCAATATACTAATAAAATTTGCAATAGTGTCTTCGAGATTAAGGTTGCTACGACCACCAGACGCATTTTTATGTCCACCCCCATGAAAATGAGTGCGAGCAAACGCATTCACGTCAAAGCTACCTTTGGATCGAAATGAAATTTTGATGATACTTTCTTCTTTATGCTCAATAAATATGACTGCAAATTTAGCTCCTTTTAACGAAAGTCCATAGTTAACCAATCCTTCAGTATCTCCTTTTTCAAATCCATGTGCATCCAACTCTTTATTAGATAAACTGATATAGGCCGTTTTAAAGTTTTCTAAAAAACGTAAATTATTTAAGGCACACCCCAAGAGTTGTAAGCGACCAAAACTATTGGTGTCATAAACGGAATTATGAATTTTAGATTTCTCGACGCCAACATCAATTAAATGTGCAATGACTCGGTGAGTGGTACTTGTCGTTAACGGAAATCGGAACGAGGCTGTATCGGTCATAATCCCTGTGTATAGAGCCTCTCCGATGGCGGTGTCGATTAAATCTAAATCCCCCATTTTTTCAATAAAATGGTACACCATCTGACAGGTAGAACACATGGACACATCCGAATACATAAAAGCGGCATACGGGTCGGGTTGTTGGTGATGATCAATCATAACCTTAATTGCTTTAGAGTTTTCGATCGGGATTCCCATCGCACCACAGCGATGTAGCGCATTAAAATCTAAGGTGAAAATTAGATCAGCATCTGAAATTAGTGCATCTGTAACGTCTAATTCTTTTTCGTGAATAACAACCGATTCTGTTCCTGGAATCCATTTAAGGAATTCTGGATAGTCATTAGGTGCAATAACGGTTGCTGAATGCCCAAGTTTTTCAAGGTAATGATAGAGCCCTAAAGTAGATCCCATGGCGTCACCATCGGGGTTTTTATGAGGAACAATGACCACTTTCTTTGGAGTGGATAGTATTTTTTTTAAGTCTAAAATTTCTGCAGTATTCATAGCTAGCGAAGATACAATTTTTTAAAATAGTTGGAAAGTTGATTATCTATAGAAAAACCTTATTTTTGCACAAAAATTATACACACATTATGTCTACTAACAAAACGTTTACAATGCTTAAGCCAGATTCTGTTGAAAAAGGGAATATTGGTGCAATATTAGAAAAAATCACAGCTTCAGGGTTTAGAATTGTTGCTTTGAAATTAACTCAACTTACCAATGCAGATGCCGAAGCGTTTTATGCAGTTCATAATGAGCGTCCATTTTTTGGTGAATTGGTCACCTATATGACCCGTGGACCAATCGTAGCAGCGGTCCTTGAAAAAGAAAATGCAGTAGAAGATTTTAGAACCTTAATTGGAGCGACAAATCCAGCCGAAGCAGCTGAAGGAACCATCCGAAATATGTTTGCAGATTCTATCAGTGAAAATGCAGTACATGGGAGTGATAGTGATGAAAATGCCGCTATTGAAGGAGCGTTTCATTTTTCAGAAAGAGAGATGTTCTAAGAGAATTCAATCTAAATAATGATTTAAAAGCTACAATTATATTGTGGCTTTTTTTGTACGACTATTTACCTTAAAATTATTTTTGTGATGAGGTTTTTCCCCAGTGCTTCGTTAAGCATGCCAATAATTTTATCTTTTCCATAACTGAGTTCTTCACGTAATACAGAGGAACTCAATTCTACGTAAAGGGTTTCTTTATGTAATTTAACGCTATTGGTATAATTATTCACGCCATTACCCATTAAATCTCTCCAGGCCGCTTCAACATTGACTTTGTCCAGTCCTTTTTCGAGTTTATTTTCTTTCATGAACGATTTCATTAAATCATCCATTTTGAACGGATCGTTTTGGCGTTTACTCATTAGTCAAAAATTAAAGGTTCATAAGGTTTGTAAGTATAAATAAACCCATCGTTATTACTGATAATTAAACTAGATTCATTGGCCCGAATAATTTCTTCACGAAAAAAAACAGCGTTGTTGTCATATTGAATCCATAATTGACTCTCATCAATGGAGAGAGTAAATTCAGATTGGTGTTGAGACATTTCAAAAGCACCATCAAATCGTGGAGTTACTTTTTTTCGATACCCAGACAAATCTTCATTCACTTTAAAGTAATCGATCGATTCACTAATTTTAAATTCTTTTACTTTTTTCTGATCTTTAGTCACACTGACAATTTCCCAATAGCCTTCGATAAATGGAATGTAGGTTGAAACATCTGACTTGCAGCTGTTTAGTGAAATGATTAAGAGGATTGCTAGAAGTTGTTTCACAGTTTGAATATTTGATAGGATTGATGAACGCTTTTAATGGCCTTCTCGGTGCGATCGGCATGCGTATCTGAAATAAATAACTGCCCAAAATTTTCGTCATTAACCAATTTGATAATTTGAGCTACGCGTTGTTCATCGAGTTTGTCAAATACATCATCGAGTAGGAGCAGAGGGGTCACACCACTTTGAGCTTTGATGAAATCAAACTGCGCCAGTTTTAGGGCGATTAAAAACGATTTCTGCTGTCCTTGACTTCCAAATTTCTTAACCGGATAGCCTTTGATTGAAAAATCTAAATCGTCTTTATGAATTCCAACACTTGTATATTGAAGCATTCGATCCTTGTTGAGGTTCATAGCAAACAAGTCTATTAATGTGGATTCATTCAACTGGCTATTATATATAAGGTCAACATCTTCATTGTTATTACTAATGGCTTTATAACGACTTCTAAAGATTGGTGTAAAGGTTTCTAGAAATAAGTTTCGCTTCTCATGAATATGATTTCCGTATTCGTTAAGTTGTTCATTGTAAACCTCTAAAGTGTCTTTATTAAAGTTATTATTTAAAGCGAAATACTTTAATAAGGCATTTCGCTGTGCGAGAATTTTAGAATAGTTTAAAAGCGCTTCTAGGTAGCTTTTATCACTTTGAGAAATGACCCCATCCATAAATTTCCGTCGTGTATCACTGCCTTCAATAATCAAATCTCGATCGGTAGGTGAGATAATTACTAAGGGTAAAAACCCAATATGATCACTAAATCGGTCGTATGCTTTTCCGTTACGTTTGATAATTTTTTTTTGCCCTCTTTTGAGCGAAACAATCACTTTTTCATTGCGTTCATTTTTTTCATACAAGCCGTCAACGACAAAAAAATCTTCCTCATGTCTGATGTTTTGAGATGCAATTGGATTAAAATAGCTTTTCCCAAAGGACAGATGGTAGATAGCGTCTAATATATTTGTTTTTCCGACGCCATTAGCACCCACAAAACAATTGATCTTCGCATCAAATTCTACCGAATAAGCATCGAAATTTTTATAGTTTAATAAATTTAATGATTTTAAAATCATGAAAAATTGGTCTTAATTTTTTATTTATCTTCTTGAAGTGGCCTTAAAAAAGATGCTGCAAATTATTGAAAAATAACAAATAATTTGCCTTTTTTTTACGAATAAAAATTATATTTTTGAGCCTCAACAATAACAAGACTATGGCAACATATAAGAAACGAGGCGGAAAACCGTCCACGAAGGCAGAATTAGAGACTTCAATAGAAGATGGATCCACAACCGCAGAGGTTTTTAACACCTTAGATGAATCGGCATCTCGCACAGAAGAGTGGGTAATAAAAAATCAAAAATATATTTTCATTATTGTAGGACTTGCAGCAGTGTTGGTTTTAGGATTTCTAGGATTTAGTAAATATATTCAGGAGCCTAAAGAAAGTCAAGCGACAAATGATTTATTTCAATCCCAACAATATTTCGATCAAGCGGTTAATGGAGCTTCTAAAGATTCATTATTCACCCTGTCCTTAAATGGATTTGATGGAAAATATGGTTTTATTGATATTGCGGAGGTCTACGCAGGAACAGATGCTGGAAATTTAGCAAACTACTATGCTGGAATGGCTTTCTTAAATATGAAAGATTATCCGAATGCAGTAACCTATTTAAATGCCTTTTCATCTGATGACGATGTCCTTGGTCCCATTGCAAAAGGTGGTATTGGCGATGCATTTGTCCAGTTAGAACAATTAGAAGATGCGTATAACTACTATGTACAAGCAGCAGAACTTAAATCAAACAACTACACAACTCCAATGTATCTTTACAAAGCTGGAGTGATTGGTTTGAAGTTAGGGAAAAATAAACAAGCTTTAGGTTTTTTCAATCAAATCAAATCAGAGTTTTCTGAAAGTAATGAATCCAAAAACATTGAAGTATTTATTGGTAAAGCAGAGGCAGCGATTAACTAATTATGGCCACCGAAAACACGCATTTATCTAATTACGATTCTACGACACTCCCAGACGCGACAAAATTTAGGTTTGGGATTGTTGTTTCTGAATGGAACCCAACCATTACAGAAGGTTTATTAAAAGGGGCTATAGATGCTTTATTAGATTGTGGTGTAGAAGATTCAAATATTAAAACCGTTCATGTACCCGGTAGTTTTGAACTCATCTTTGGCGCTAAAAAAATGCAGCAGCAACATGTGGATGCTGTGATTGCGATTGGAAGTGTTATTAAAGGCGAAACGCAACACTTTGATTTTGTATGTGACGGCGTCACTCAAGGCATCAAAGACTTGAATATCCTTCATGATGTGCCGGTAATTTTTTGTGTTTTAACAGATAATAATCTTCAACAATCGATCGATCGATCAGGCGGGAAGCATGGTAATAAGGGCGTTGAAGCCGCTATTACTGCGATTAAGATGGCACATTTAAGTCATACCTTATAAATTCAACATCTGTTGATAATTTTTAATTTGATTCGTTTTTGATACTCTAGATTTAAGTATTTTTGAATTGTGTCAAATCAAAAAAGCAGTGTTTCCTAGAAAAACCAGAAAATTTACGTTAAAAGGTTCTGAAAATGATATTTCAGATTCTAATAATACATCAAAAAAGGATCGTTTTCTTCTGAAATCCACTAGAAAATCACGCGGTTTTTCATTAACTTGGCTTTTAATTGCACTCGTCTTTTTGCTGATGGGTGTCTACATATTAGACGCTTTATAATGTTATGTAATGGGTATATTTAAAACAAAAAAAAATAAAAAATATAATTATACACCTCGCTTTTACAAAGGCGAACGTAGCCCGTTTGAAATAAAACACAAGTTTGATGATCAACGGGTCACCATTCAAAAAACAAATCTGAAAGGGAAAATCACCAATGCAATTGATGATTTAAAAACCAACCCCAATACCTTAGCCAACAGAAGAGTTTCTATTATAATTTTAATATTGATATTTGTTTTCCTATGGATTATAGATTTTGATTTAAGTATATTTTTCTAATACATGGCCGATATAATTCAATTATTACCCGATCATGTGGCAAATCAAATCGCTGCTGGTGAAGTTGTTCAACGTCCTGCTTCTGTAGTCAAAGAACTTTTAGAAAATGCAATTGACGCGGGCGCAACGACGATCAAATTATTAGTAAAAAACGCTGGAAAAACACTCATTCAAGTCATTGACGATGGAAAAGGTATGAGCGTGACCGATGCGCGCTTGAGTTTTGAGCGACATGCGACCTCCAAAATTAAAGTTGCCGACGATCTATTCAACTTACACACTAAAGGCTTTAGGGGTGAAGCGCTGGCAAGTATTGCTGCGATTGCACACGTTGAGATGAAAACAAAACAAGCATCCGACGAATTAGGAGCCCTTTTAACAGTTGAAGGGAGTGTTTTTACGTCCCAAGACGTGATTGCGACCCCAAACGGATCTTCGATAGCCGTTAAGAATTTATTTTTTAACATCCCAGCACGTCGTAATTTTTTAAAATCGGATACGGTTGAATTCCGTCATATCATCGATGAATTCCATAGAGTCGTATTGGCACATCCCGCAATCAACTTTTCCTTGTACCACAATGGAAGTGATTTATTTAACCTCTTAAAAGGAAATTTCAGACAACGAATTGTAAGTGCATTTGGGGGGAAAATGAATGAAAAATTAGTTCCTGTAGATGAAACGACCGAGGTTATAACCGTTTCTGGATTTGTTGGAAAACCAGAATATTCAAAAAAGTCTCGTGGGGAACAATTCTTTTTTGTCAACAATCGTTTTATTAAGAGTCCATATCTAAATCATGCCATTTCAGCGGCTTTTGAGGGCTTACTTCAACCTGGAAAACATCCCTGCTATTTTTTAAACTTAGAAGTTGATCCTCAAAGTATCGATATCAACATTCATCCTACCAAGACCGAAATAAAATTTGATGATGAACAAACCATCTATGCCATTTTACGTGCAGCGGTTAAACATAGTTTAGGGCAATTTAGTATTGCGCCAGTTCTTGATTTTGAACGTGATAAGAATTTAGATACCCCATACGGGTTTCAAGGCACGCAAAACCCTGTACCAAAAGTGGAAGTAGACCGAGAGTTTAACCCTTTTTCTAAGTCTGGTTCAAACGCTTCGTCCTATTCGAAACCGGTAACGCAGGCTTGGGAAGGATTATATGTTGGTTTGGAATCTAAATCAAATACAGATAGTTTTAGTCAAGTCAATTATGAATCCGATGAAATGACCTCGTCTATTTTTGACGATTCAACAGAGCGAAAGGTTCAGAAAACATTCCAATTACACAATAAATACATTATAAATACGATTAAATCAGGTATGTTAGTGATTGATCAAAACAGAGCACATGAACGAATTTTATATGAAGAGTTTCTTCGTAAAACAACCGTCAATGAAGCCGTTAGTCAACAATTGTTATTTCCATTACAACTTAAGTTTTCGAAATCCGAGTTCACCATATTAACAGACCTTCAACAGGCTTTAGAAACAACGGGCTTCGTGTTTTCTAGTTTTACGATCGAAAGTGTTGAGCTAACTGGGTTGCCCGTTGGGGTCAAAGAATCGGAAGTTCAAAGCGTATTCGAACAACTCATTCACGATATCGAGCATGAAGTTCCAGATGTAAATTTTAGTCTTAGTGACTTATTGTCTAAATCCTTAGCCAAAAGTTTAGCGATTAAAAATGGAAAGAAATTAGAAATTCAGGAACAGGAATACATTGTGAATACCTTGTTTTCTTGTAAAGAGCCTTTAGTTTCACCTTCAAATAAAACCATCTTTACCACTTTAAATGTGGAAGATTTAGATAAAAAATTTAATTAAAATGCGTCAATTAACCCCTACAGTAAAGCATCTTCTAATCATTAATATCATCGTTTTCTTAGGAACCTATTTGTTGGGGAATAAGGATTTTTTCTATGGTTTATTGGCACTGTACTACCCATTGAGTGCGAATTTCATGCCTTGGCAGGTTTTTACTCACATGTTTATGCATGGAGGTTTTCAGCATTTATTGTTTAATATGTTTGCTTTATTTATGTTTGGTACTGCCGTTGAGCGGGTGTTTGGACAACGTAAATTTTTAATTTTTTATCTTAGTTCAGGCTTAGGTGCTGTTGCTTTGACTTTTTTAGTGTATTACGTTCAGGTGTATCCACTTATAAGTGATTTAAAAGCGCTAGGATTTTCATTTGATTTTATAAAGGAAGTCTCTAGTTTAAATATTCTTAGTGATCGTATGTTTCAAGGCGAGATTTTAGCTTCTAAAATAGAACCTGTGTTGTCAACCTATGGCTATAATATGAGTCAACTCAATCAGGATTCATTTCGAATGTTTTTTGATCTGAATGTGAATAGTAATGGATCTATGGTTGGAGCTTCGGGTGCCATTATGGGTGTTTTGGTGGCCTTTGGAATGCTCAATCCAAATGCCGAATTAATGATGTTGTTTTTACCAATCCCAATTAAAGCAAAATATTTCATCCCTGGTATTATAGCCCTCGATTTGTTTTCTGCCTTTACCGGAATGTCCATCTTTAGTCCGAGTAATACCGCCTATATTGCCCATATTGGAGGCGCAGTCACCGGCTTCCTGTTAATGTATTTTTGGAAAAAAAATCAATTTGATAAATACCGTTGGAATTAATGAAAAGTCTTAATCAAGATATAAGAGAAAAAATATCAAACCTCAATATATTTGAAAAAATTATTGTCGCTAATTTCGTTATTTTTTTAATCAGTTTCATAAGCTTGAGACTTCAAGGAGATGGCGCCAGTTTACAATGGCTTTCGCTCTCAAAGTCGTTTTCTGATTTACTTTCAAAACCTTGGACACTTCTTACGTATGGTTTTTCGCATTATAGCTTTAGTCATTTGTTTTTTAATATGATTGTCCTTTATTTTTTTGGTCGATCATTTTCTAATTTATTCAAAGAAGATGTGTCGCTTAAAGTGTACTTATTAGGGATTTTATCTGGAGGATTGGCTTTTGTGCTGGTTTATAATTTATTTCCATCGGGGATTTTAAATACAGTTGGACCTTTGGTAGGTGCTTCAGCAGGCGTTCGTGCGGTTATTATTTTTTTATGTACGTATTTACCAAATAAAGAAGTTCGGTTTTTCACCTTCCAATTTCCATTAAAGTACATTGGAATCGCTTTGGTTGTGTTTGATATTCCAGGGTTGTTTACTCTAAATTCTGGCGGAACAGTGGCACATATTGGTGGATATATTTTAGGGTATGTCTATGCAAAACAATTTCAAAATGGTGTTGATATAGGACAATTTATAGATCGGATTACGTCCTATTTTTCAGCTTCAAAATCCAACCTAAAGACGGTTCATAAAAAGAAGAAAAACAATTCCTTTGCTGGAAAGAAAAAAGAAGAGTTTGACCGTTTTACGCATCAAAAACAGATAGACCTTATTTTAGATAAAATTAGTAAAAGTGGTTATGATAGTTTAACCCAAGTAGAGAAGGATTTTTTATTCAGAGCTGGAAAATAGAGACGTTTGAAAAACTTAAATTTTTTAGATAAAGTTGTGTTTCTGATAAATTCAGTGGTAGCACTGTTGTCGCTATTGTCCTACGGAATTTATTATGTACCACCCAAAACGTTTTCACTGATTTCAGTGTTAAGCTTATCCGTCCCATTGCTCATTATTTTAAACATTATATTTGTAGTTTTTTGGCTGCTCAAACTAAAAAAGCAATTGATTCTTTCTCTATTAATTCTTGCTGTAGGGTATAATTATGTCGCATCATTTTATAAATTTTCATCTCAGGAATCCTCCAATTTAGAGGATACTTTTACACTGATGAGTTACAATGTTCGCTTGTTTAATTTATATGATTGGATTAAAGAGGATTCAATACCTTCTAAAATTCAAAATTTTATTACTGAAGAAGCACCCAGTATTTTGTGCTTTCAAGAGTATGATTCAAGTGCTGGGTTGGATTTTAGATCGTACGATTACAAGCATCAAACAAACACTTCTAACAATAAATCGGAACTTGCTATTTTTTCGACATATAAAATTCTGAATTCAGGATTTATCAATTTTTCTAATTCTGCCAATAGTGCCATTTATGCGGATGTTCTTATAAAATCGGATACTATTCGGGTGTATAATGTGCATCTTCAATCGTCAGGAATTAATCCCAATGTAGAATCGCTTGACAAAGAACAGTCCAATAGGCTTTTAAAACGCTTAGGCATCACTTTTAAAGCCCAACAATTACAAGCCGAACTAGTTGTAGATCATGTTGCAAAGTCACCTCATAAGGTGCTGATGAGCGGTGATTTTAATAATACCGTTTATTCGTATGTGTATCGTGTTTTGAAAGGCGATTTAGTAGATGCTTTTGATGTTTCTGGAAATGGCTTTGGTCGCACCTTTAATTTTAGATATTTTCCAGTTAGAATCGATTTTATTTTAGCGGATGAACGTTTCAAAGTAGAATCATTTCAGAACTATTCCGTTCCTTATTCAGATCACTATCCGATTCTATCTCAGTTTTCTTTAGATAAATAAACAATCGCAATAATCAGCGAGGATATGTATACAAAGGCCTAAACCGACCAATCGAGTTTTTGAAGGAATGAGCAAACACACATAGCAACCAATTGCTAAGTAGGAGTGAAGTGGGTGGAAATCGATACTACAGCGATTGGGATCAAATATTGGCGTGGCCAGTAAATGGTCGAGATCAATGATAAAAGCACTCAATAAAATGACATACGTTTTGATCCAGTTTTTTCTATATACTAATAAAGCCAACAGTAACGGTCCTAAAAAATGAATCCCGTAATGCACAAGTCCTTGTATCATTATCTAAAATGTTATAGGATTTTGTTTTAAATACGTCAAAGCGTTAGGCCCCTCGTTAAATAATAAATCTAAGATGCTTAAGTTGTTGATGAACCCATATTTATCTTGAAATACTTGAATGTAGCTCGGATTGTTAATGATGGATTCTTTGCGTGCATTGACTAAAAAACGATAATCTAAATCGGAGGTTGATTTTGAAAATTGATCGGATTTCGTGAAAATGACTTCTAAATTCAGACAGCGGTTGATTACTTCAATACATTCAAAATTAAAAGCGATCAGAAATTCTTTAGGGGTATTAAATAGCACCGTAAATTCATCTTCATAAAATTCAAAAAATGGCGAAGTTTTATAAGCACTTTCAATTGATTTCCATTGAATGGACTGCCAATTAGACGAATTGTCTATCTTGATTTCAGTAGAATTTTGTCGATTTTTTTGAGAATAATGAACTGGAATATTTAATCCTAGTTTTCCATTTGCACCATAAATATAGCAGCGGTTTCTATAGGTTTGTTTCTGATATGAATCTTGAATTTCAAACACTAAATTTGTGGATTGTACCATCACCATATAGCTAGCAACGTTTGGGAAAAATGTAGGGTAAAGAAGTGTCATACCAAAGTATTAGACGGTCGTGTTTTTTCTTTTACGCCATTTATTATACCCAATCCATACAGCTAATAAAACTAAGAAAGGAATGAAGTAAGAGGTGCGTTCTCCATCTGGATGAACGGTTGTAAAGACACGATCCCATCGTATTTTATTGAACCCTTTGCCATTGGTGTTCCAACTCATCCATATAAAAACGGGCTTTCCTACCACATGATTAAAAGGTACAAATCCCCATCTCCGAGCATCAATAGAATTGTGCCTGTTGTCACCCATCATCCAATAGTAATTTTGTTTGAAAGTATATGAATCAGAGAGTTGACCGTTTATAAAAATTTGATTTCCTTTTGTATACAGTCTGTTTCCTTCGTATTCTGTAATGAGACGTTTATAAACGGGCAGGTTTTTTAGATCAAGCGCCATTGTTTTGCCTTTTTCAGGAATATATAAAGGCCCAAAAAAGTCGCGGTTCCAATCATAACTAGGATCATGTGGAAATTCTAAAGGATCTCGTTGTCCTTTTGGTTCTATGAAGCGGTCGATTGTCGCCACACTCGGGTGGTTTTTAAACACTTTGACGGCCTCATCGGACGCAGCAGGAATGATGATTTTATTTCCCATTGCATAAATGCCATCGGTAATATCATAGCGCGTTTTTAATTGCTCTATAATACTTCGTTCAAACGTTTTTCCGGGTTTTAAGGTCACTTCATAGCTAAATTGAAGCTTTGCACGATAGGGTAAAGTGTTTTGAATCCCGTTGATATATACATACCCATCTCTTATTTCTAGCGTATCTCCAGCAATCGCCACACAACGTTTTACTAGGTTGGTTTTTTTATCAATAGGTTTATAGTAATTTCTATCTGGATTAAAATCGTTCATATCCAAAAGTGTATCTGCGGGCTGATTGAAAACAACGATTTCATTACGTTTGATGGTTTCCCATCCTGGTATTCGTAAATAGGGGAGTTGCAATTTACTTTTCAAAGACGTGTTTTGTGCCTCAATTTGATCGTCAAATAAATACGATTTTTTATTTATTATCGGAATCGTATCATGGACCATTGGAAGTCCAACGGTAGTCATTGGGACCCTAGGACCGTAATGCATTTTACTAACAATCAAAAAATCACCCACTAACAACGATTTTTCAAGCGATGATGATGGAATCACATAAGGCTGAAGAAAGTAGGTATGAACGATTGTCGCAGCAACTATTGCAAATAAAATAGAACTCGTCCATTCTCCTGAACCCGATTTGGGCTGTAAACTTCTGTTTGGAATGTGACTGACATCTGCGAAATAATTTAAGTAATAATTATAAAACCCTAATGAGAAAATTGCTAATACAGTATCAGAAAATTTGTTTTTTCCAAAACTACGAGCGGTTTCGACCCATATAATAATTAGCATGATTAAACTGATCACCGGTAAAAATAACAACGCAACCCACCAAGTTGGACGGTTGATTATTTTCATCAATACAATGCCATTATAAATGGGTATGAATGCTTCCCATGCGCCTCGACCTGCTTTTATGTATAATTTCCAAGTTCCTAATCCGTGAACTAATTGCACGATTAAGAAAAAAATAAACCATTGAGATAATGTCATAATTGAAATAAGTTATTTAAATGTCTAAATTTATAGGTTAGTACTATTTGTTTATAGCATTTTAACCAATGTTTAACACGTCATTCATTGTAAAAACACCCGTTTTTCCGACAATCCATTCGGCGGCAACAACGGCACCAAGTCCAAAACCTTCTCTGTTATGAGCGGTATGTGTGAGTGAAATGCTATCGACTGTAGAATCGTAATTTACAGTATGTGTTCCCGGTACATCATCGATACGTTTAGCAGTGATGGCTAATTTTTTGTCATCATTTAGAGGGGCTAACCCCCAGTTATCATATTCGCTATTTTCCAATACACCTTCTGCCAATGTAATCGCTGTTCCAGAAGGTGCATCTTGTTTTTGGGTGTGATGAATTTCTTCTAGATTGACATCATAGTCCGTCAGATTTTTCATCATCTTGGCTAAATGTTTATTGAGTTCAAAGAATATATTCACTCCCAAACTAAAATTGGAAGCATAAATAAAGGCCCCTTTTTTGGTGTCACAAAGGTTTTTTATAACGTCCATTTCAGATAACCAGCCTGTGGTTCCCGAAATCACTGGAATTCCATTTGAAAGCGCACTACTAATTGCACTGACCGCAGAATCGGGGGTGCTGAAATTAATTGCTACATCCACCGTTTTGATATCGTAAGGAGCGTTGTCTTTATCAATTTTCAACGTCACTTCATGTCCACGACTGATCGCAATTTTCTCGATCACTCTTCCCATTTTCCCGTATCCTAAAAGTGCTATTTTCATTTTAAAAATTAAAGTTTAATGTGAGACCCATTTGTGATGAAGCATCAGACGATTCAAAATCATAATGAGGTCTGATGGCTAAATTTTTATCGACATTCCATTGTAATAAATGAGCATCAACGTTAGCATCAATAATATTTAAGGCATAAAGACCTATCGTAATTAAAAGGGATAATTCACTATTTCGCCTTAACGATTGTTGAGCTCTAATGAGTCCTTCATCTGAAACTATTGGAACTTCAGTAGTTCCAAAAAATTCGTCATCCGTAAACCCAGCTAACCGTCTTTTGTATGCTGATCTGTAGCGTTTATAGAGTTTGTTGTTGGAGTTGTAAAAATAGACTCCTGTTCCAAGGGCTCCCAAAACAATCGGAATTTTCCAATATTTTTTATTATATGCTTGGCCTAACCCTGGAAGTATCGCAGAATAAAAGGCAGCTCTTGATGGAGCTAAGGCATCTATGACAGTAGGGGTTTCCCCTTCAAATTCTAAAACACTTTGAGCATCTTCATCAATTTGTGGTGCTTCGAGTTCCTGAGCAAAACTAATCCACGAGCATGCACAGAAAAATATAACGAGCCATTGCTTATTTATCACTTTTAAATAATTTTAAGATGCGATCATAATCTTCTTTAGAATGAAATGGAATTTGAATTTTTCCACTACCATTTTTCTCCATTTTAATATCAATTTTATGACCAAAGTAGGACGCTATTTCTTGAACTCCATTTTGAATAAATTCAGGAAGTTCAGTTTGTTTTGTCGGCTTTACTGATTTTGGATTGTGATAGTTTTTGACGAGTATTTCTGTAGCTCGAACGGATAGTTTATTTGATAAAATTTCTTTATAGATGTCAATTTGATCAGATAGTGATCCAATATTAACAATTGCTCTTCCGTGTCCCATACTAATAAATCCATCACGCATTCCAGTCTGAATTAAAGGATCTAATTTTAACAAACGAAGATAATTAGCAATCGTGGATCGTTTTTTTCCAACACGTTGACTCATTTGCTCTTGCGTCAGTTGAATGTCATCCATTAAACGTTGGTAGCTTAAAGCAATTTCGATAGGATCTAAATCTTCTCTTTGAATATTTTCAACCAATGCCATCTCTAGGGCTTCTTGGTCATTAGCCGATCTTATGAATGCAGGTATTGTTTTTAATCCAAGTAAGGTTGATGCTCTAAAACGACGTTCCCCAGAAACTAATTGAAAGGTATTAGGTTCTATTTTACGAACGGTGATGGGTTGTATAACTCCTAATTCTTGAATTGAAGACGCTAATTCTCGGATGGCCTCTTCTTTAAATTGTGTTCGAGGTTGAAAAGGATTGACTTCTATTAGATTTAATTCTAATTCAACAATAGTTCCAATTTGAGGGCTATTGTTCCTACTTTCAATAGAAGATTGGTCATTTTTAGAGTCCTGTAAAAGAGCAGATAGTCCGCGTCCTAAGGCTTGTTTTTTAATAGCTTTGGCCATTATATTACTGTTTACTGATGATTTCTTTAGCCAAACTTAAGTAATTTGTAGCACCTTTACTATTTACGTCATAATTAATTATACTTTCTCCGTAACTAGGCGCTTCACTGAGTTTTACATTGCGTTGAATAATGGTTTTAAAAACCATGTTTGAAAAGTGGTTTTGAACCTCTTCAACAACTTGATTAGACAATCGTAACCTTGAATCATACATGGTGAGTAAGAGCCCTTCAATGTCTAACTCTGGATTATGAATTTTCTGAACACTTTTGATTGTATTTAATAATTTACCTAAGCCTTCTAGTGCAAAATACTCACATTGAATTGGAATGAGAACCGAATCGGCTGCTGTGAGTGCATTAAGAGTCAATAGGCCTAGAGAAGGTGCACAATCTATAAGAATATAGTCGTAGTTAGATTTGATAGGTTCAATCGCTTGTTTGAGCATATATTCCCGTTTCTCCATATTAACGAGTTCAATTTCTATGGCCACCAAATCAATATGTGCTGGTATGATATCCACGTTTGTAGCGGATGTTTTTTGTATAGCTTCTTTGGCAGTACAATTATGCTCTAAGAGTTGATACGTTCCAAGCTCTACAGAATCGACATCGATCCCGAGACCAGATGAAGCATTAGCTTGTGGGTCTGCATCAATTAATAATATTTTTTTATCTAAAGCTCCTAAACAGGCAGCCAGATTCACCGTAGTAGTGGTTTTTCCAACGCCTCCTTTTTGATTTGCTATAGCAATGAGTTTTCCCATTATTATTTTTATATATTTAGGTAAAAATACAATTAATTACGACGAATTAAAACCAATTTGTTTAAGAATTTAATCAAGTTTTCAACTGTACTTGAAGCGCTTTAATCGAATGTGTTTTACTTTGTTTTTTTCAAAATATAAATAAAGATAATTTTTTTTAAACAGACTAATCTTATCTGAAACACGATACATCCACATATCGCTGTGTAGGTCATTATAAACTAGGCCAAATTGAGCTATTATTTCATTTTTAGTGCTTCCAGAAAGCTTACTGAAATTTTTATCTTTAAATGAAAATGGTTTATAATCATCCAAATTTCTTTCTTTATTTGTAGGAGCAAACGCAACATTTTCGTTCGTGTCCTTCAGGATTTGATGTAACTCTTTGCCTAAAGTGTTACGTTTGTCTAGGGGTTGATTTTTCATAATTTCTCGAGATAGGTTAAGATAATTTATTGAGCCTTCGCAGGTCGCTTTGTAATCAAACACACTGGTTCCAAAACTAGGCGCTTCGCTTAAGCTTACGTTTCTTTTGATAATTGTTTTAAATATTAGATCGTTAAAATGTTTTTTTAATTCATTAATAACATGGTTGTTATGTCTTAATCTTTCATCATGCATTGTCATTAAAATCCCTTCAATATCTAAGTTTGAATTGAATGATTTTCTAACACTTTGAATCGTAGATAGTAATTTACTTAATCCGTCCAATGCGAAAAACTCACATTGGACAGGTATTATTATGGAGTCAGAGGCGACAAATGAATTTAAAGTCAGATATCCTAATGATGGCGAACAATCTATAATAATATAATCATATTCGCTTTTCAATTTACAAAGCGCCTCTTTTAATCGATTGACGTTCGTGTTTTGAACATTTATTTCAAGTTCAGCAAGTTTAATAGATCCTGGTATTATTTTTAAATTTGGACTGTAAGTTTCTAAAATAGATTGATTAATATCTTCATCTCCTTGGAATAAATTTACAATAGAATGTTTAAGGTTTGTTGTTAAAACTCCTAAGCCTGAAGTTGCATTAGCCTGTGGATCGGCATCGATAAGCAACACTTTTTGATCCAAAATGCCAAGAGCACAGGATAAATTTATAGCAGTCGTAGTTTTACCCACCCCACCTTTTTGATTAGCAATTGCTATTATTTTTGGTTGTAGCATATGAGATTTGAGATTTCATTTGCAACTTACTTGTCAGTAGATCCGGTTAAGATTTTATAAAGGTAATTAATTTATTAAGATATCCAAAACGGTAATGGCAGCATCACTAATTTTAGTGCCTGGCCCAAAAACAGCTATAGTACCAGCATCGAATAAATATTGATAATCTTGTTTGGGAATAACACCCCCTACAATGACCATAATATCTTCGCGTCCATGTGCTTTTAGAGCTTCTATAACTTTAGGGACGAGCGTTTTGTGACCACCTGCCAATGACGATACTCCTAAAATATGAACATCATTTTCAACCGCTTGTTTCGCAGCTTCTTCGGCGGTTTGAAAAAGCGGGCCAATATCAACATCAAACCCTAAATCGGCATAGCCAGTCGCCACCACTTTTGCACCACGGTCATGACCGTCTTGCCCCATTTTAGCAATCATTATTCTGGGGCGACGTCCTTCGGATTTCGAAAATTTATTGGCCAATTGTTTGGCTTTTTCAAAAGATACATCGTTTTTAATTTCTTTACTGTACACGCCTGAAAATGTTTTTATGTCTGCTTTATACCGTCCAAATTCGTGTTCCAATGCATCGCTAATTTCACCTAATGTTGCTCGTTCTTTGGCAGCTTCGACGGCTAAAGCTAATAAATTTTCGGTTCCATTCCCAGCTGCTTTGCTGATTTTTTCCAAAATTTCTTTCACCTTTTTCGAGTTACGGTTGGATTTAGTGGTTGCTAATCGGTTTATTTGTTGCGAGCGTACAAGTTCATTGTCAACCTCCAAAATTTGCAATGCGTCTTCGTTATCGAGTTTGTATGTATTAACTCCGATAATAAGGTCTTGGCCAGAATCGATTCGGGCTTGTTTTCGGGCAGCGGCTTCTTCAATTCGCAGTTTAGGAACGCCTGTTTTAATGGCATCCGTCATGCCGCCTAATGCTTCCACTTCTTCAATATGACTCCAAGCTTTTTCAGCAATTTCGTGGGTCAGTTTTTCAACATAGAAACTTCCAGCCCATGGATCGACTGTTTTGGTGATTTTAGTCTCTTTTTGAAGGTAAAGTTGTGTGTTTCTTGCAATCCTAGCCGAAAAATCTGTGGGCAAAGCGATGGCTTCGTCCAAGGCATTTGTATGTAAACTTTGGGTGCCTCCAAAAATAGCTGCCGTCGCTTCAATACAAGTTCGAGCGACATTGTTAAAAGGATCTTGTTCTGTTAAGCTCCAGCCACTGGTTTGACAGTGCGTTCTCAAAGCTAATGATTTTTTATTTTTTGGATTAAATTCCTGTACAATTTTAGCCCATAACATACGTGCAGCACGCAGTTTGGCGATTTCCATAAAGTGATTCATTCCGATGCCCCAGAAAAAGGATAACCTTGGTGCAAAAGTATCGATATCTAGTCCTGCGTCTAATCCTTTTCTTATATATTCAAGTCCATTTGCTAACGTATAAGCGAGTTCTATATCGGCGGTTGCGCCTGCTTCTTGCATATGATACCCAGAAATACTAATGCTATTGAATTTTGGCATGTGTTTACTCGTGTATTCAAAGATATCTGACACAATTTTCATGGATGCTTCAGGTGGATATATGTAGGTGTTTCTAACCATAAATTCTTTTAGAATATCATTCTGAATCGTGCCACTCAATTGATGCAATTCCACCCCTTGTTCTTGTGCTGCGACGATGTAAAATGCCATAATGGGCAAAACCGCCCCATTCATGGTCATGGAAACACTCATTTGATCCAAAGGAATTTCGTCAAATAATAATTTCATATCTTCGACAGAATCAATGGCAACTCCTGCTTTTCCTACATCTCCAACGACCCGTTCGTGGTCACTATCATACCCACGATGTGTGGGTAAGTCAAAGGCGACGGAAAGCCCCTTTTGTCCCGCTTTTAAATTTCTTTTATAAAAAGCATTACTATCTTCTGCTGTTGAAAATCCAGCATATTGTCTAATAGTCCATGGGCGTTGGACATACATCGTGCTATAAGGCCCTCTTAAAAAGGGGGGGGATCCAGCTGCAAAATTTAGGTGTTCTAGAGTTTCGGTATCTTTTTCAGAATAGCTGGATTGAATTGCGATTGTTTCGGCCGTTTCAAAAGGTTTTTTTGAAATGACTTTAGAGCTCATACTTTCTAAAACAATATGTTGAACCTTTTTTCTATTCATCTTTCAAACGTTTTTGTTCAATTTCCTCAGAAATTCTACGAGGGATGATGGGTTCTAATAAAGTTTTTCGAGTCTGTTGTTTGAGGAATGGATATAACTCAAGTTCCGTTTTCATTTTGTCGGAGGCATTTTTTTGAAAATGCGTTCCCAATAGACCTTCATGCCCCTCATCGTATATTCGTTGTTCTTTTTGAGCGTGCTCTTTAAGTTTTCGCTGGATAAGTCCATCTTTGAGGAGTTTTAAATAGCCGCCTTGTCGCTCAACTTCTTTGAATAATTCTAAGGATTTTTGAGCCAATTGATGCGTCAATGTTTCAATATAATACGCGCCTTCTGTTGGGTTTGAAACCGCATCAAAATAACTTTCATTTTTAAGAATCAGTAATTGATTTCTTGACAATCGATCCCCAAATTCATTATCCTTGTGGTATAAATGATCGTAAGGCATATTAATAATTGTATCACTGCTTCCCAAAATAGCGCTCATACATTCTGTAGTGGTTCGAAGCATGTTGGTATTATAATCATAAATCGTTTTATTACGACGACTCGGTTGTGTAAGGATGTGACAGTCGATAGAAACGCCATACTCCTTAGTGAGACTTTGCCATAACACACGAACTGCTTGAAGTTTTGCAATTTCAAAAAAGTAATTACCACCAACGGAGACTTTAAAAACAATTGATTTAAAACTCTTTTCATCCACTAAATTAAGATATTCATTTGCATGGGCTAGGGTATAAGCCAGTTGTTGAATCATACTTCCACCTGCGTTTTGAAAGAGCCCTAAATCAACCGAAAGAATACTTTTTAAATCAGGTCCAGAGGCTATGATTTGCTTTAGATGATCTAAATCTGAAGTTAGATTTTTATGCCAATTTCCAGAGTGCGCTAAGTGACCAATAGGGTCATTTAAAATATAAAATGAAGCGTTATGATTTACGGCATACGTATTAAGTGTTTGCACCAGTTTTTCAGAAATAAACAACGGTTCAAAATAAATGGGAATTTTGCTTGTATCAATATTGTTGAGAAGTTTCTCCAACGATATTTCATCTGTTGGGAGCGTAAAATGTAAACTCTCTACACCCTTTTCTATGAGATCAATGGCGTGGATGTTGCTCTTTTCTATTGAGTTTACATAGATAGAATGCCCGATGTTCCAATCGGAGGCATTTTGTTGAATTGAAGGCGCTTTTGAATAGGATTCAGAATGGTAAAACGGTTTCACATCAATCCCTTCGATGGAATTCCAAACCAAGTGCTCATTAAAATCGTTTCCTTGAAGTTCAAATTGAATCTTTTGTTTCCAAGCTTTAGCAGAAAAGGATTCAAAATTATCAAAAAGACTCGACTTACTCATTCGTTTTAATTTTTAAACTATCGGAATCTTCAATAATATAAACAACCTCGTCTTCTTTTTTCATTTTATAATGCTCGCGCGCATATTTTTCAATTCCACCCGGAGAGTTAAGGGTGTTGATTTCTTTTTGATCATCTGAAATTTCACTGTTGTAAAACTCAATTTTAGAATCTAAATCTTCAATATCTTCATTTAAATCTTTATGAATTAGCCAAGAATTTGCATCAAAAAATGTCATCCATACAATAAATATAATCAATATAAGGAAATAGATATTCTTAAATGGTTTTAAAAGGCTCCAAAAACTTTTTAACTTTTTAAACATTACAATTGTTCGTTTATAATAGATTTCACAACGTTAACAGCCACCGTATTATAATGATTATTTGGAATGATAATATCGGCAAATGCTTTCATGGGTTCTATAAATTGTTGGTGCATCGGTTTGAGAGTTGTTTGATAGCGTTCTAAGACTTCATCTAAATCTCTACCTCGTTCAGCAATATCTCTTTTTAAACGACGCATTAATCGTTCGTCACTATCGGCATGAACAAATATTTTTATATCAAATAAGGATCTTAGTTGAGTATTTGATAAAATCAAAATACCTTCTACAATGACCACTTTTTTTGGCTTTGTAACCGTTGTTTCTCCGGTACGATTGTGTGTTTTGAACGAATATACCGGTTGGTTAATATTGTCGCCTTTTTTTAAAGATTTTAGATGGGATTCAAGAAGTTCAAAATCAATTGACTGTGGATGGTCAAAATTAATTTTACAACGCTCTTCGAAAGATAAATGAGAGGTGTCCATATAATAGGAGTCTTGTGAAATCACTTCTACTTCACCTGCAGGAAATTCTGATAAAATTTGATTCACCACAGTGGTCTTTCCACTCCCTGTTCCACCACCAATACCAATAATTAACATAATCCTCGCTTTTCAATTTTAACAAAGTTAAGATTATTTTTTTGGTATTTGTTTATTGCATCCTAATATTAATGCGATGATTTAATTTACAATTCATAAAAAAACTGTTAATAACTTCCCACTCAAATTTTATGTAAAACGCCTATTTTTGTATCCTAAATTTGAAATTATGTCTGATACTATAGAGTCTGTAAAATGTTTAATTATTGGGTCGGGTCCTGCGGGCTATACCGCTGCTATATATGCGGCTCGTGCTAATATGTTTCCTGTGTTATATCAAGGTACTCAACCAGGTGGACAGTTAACAACTACCAACGATGTTGAAAATTTCCCAGGATACCCAGACGGTATTACAGGGCCTGCGATGATGCTAGAATTACAAGCGCAAGCCGAACGATTTGGGACGGATGTAAGAGATGGATGGGTAACGAAAGTTGATTTTTCTGGGCCAATTCATAAAGTTTGGATTAATGGTACTAAGGAAATTCACTGTGAAACGATTGTAATTTCTACAGGGGCCACTGCAAAATATCTAGGCTTGGACTCTGAACAAAAATATTTAAAACTCGGTGGCGGTGTGTCTGCTTGTGCCGTTTGTGATGGATTCTTTTATAGAAACCAAGAAGTTGTCATTGTCGGAGCGGGTGACTCAGCTTGTGAAGAAGCACATTACTTATCTAAACTTTGTACGAAAGTAACAATGTTGGTGAGACGTGATGAATTTAGAGCCTCAAAAATTATGGCGAGCAGAGTTAAAAACACAGAAAATATTGAAATTTTATTTAATACAGAAACTGATGAAGTCCTTGGGGATGGTCAAGTTGTGACAGGCGTTCGAGCCAAAAACAACAAAACAAATGCCTTGGTAGACATTCCAGCGACTGGATTTTTTGTTGCCATTGGTCATAAACCCAATACAGATATTTTCCAGGACTATTTGACGTTGGATGAAACCGGATATATTATCAATACAGCTGGGTCTTCTAAAACCAATATTGAAGGCGTTTTTGTGAGTGGTGATGCTGCGGATCATGTATACAGACAAGCCGTTACTGCCGCAGGAACTGGTTGTATGGCTGCTCTTGATGCAGAACGCTATTTGGCTGCTAAAGAAGGCTAGTTAGCGCAGTTCAGCCCCTAATTCTGATTCAAAACGCTTTTGGATTTTCGACATGATTTTGTCAATTTGAATATCTGTCAGCGTTTTGTTTTTGTCTTGTAATGTAAAACTAACCGCATAACTTTTTTTGCCTTCGGCTAATTTATCGCCAGTATATACATCAAATAAATTGATGTTTTTCAAGAAGTTATTTTCGGTTTGTTTTGCTAATTTATAGACACTTTCAAAAGTAATATCTTCATTAATTAATAATGAAAAGTCTCGTTTTACTTCAGGGTATTTTGAAATTTCTTTAAACTTAATGGTATTTTGATTGATAACTTTTAACAAGTTGTCCCAATTAAAATTAGCACAAAGAACGCTTTGAGAAACCCCAAAAGACTTAAGTGTACTGGTTTTTAGACTTCCAAATTCTACCAAAGCGTGTTTGCCGACACTCAACTGTTGTCCTTCGCTAAAAACGTCGTTTGTGAGTGGCGAACTTTTAATTTTTTGTATCCCCAATCGATCAAATATAGCTGAGACTAATCCTTTTAAATAAAAATAGTCAACTTCAGTGTCTTTGGTATTCCACTGTTTACCAGCTTTATTTCCAGTCACAAAAATAGAAAGGTGGTTTAATTCTTCTTTTTTAGCTTCGAAATTGTGATAGGTTTTACCAAATTCAAAAAGCTTTAGATCACTTTGTTGTCTATTAATATTGAATGCAATTGCTTCTAACCCTGAAAAAATCAAGGATTGTCGCATCACAGATAAATCGGCACTTAATGGATTTAATATTTGAACATCATGGGCTTTGTCTAATTGATCGCTGTAAGCCGTGTATTTATCAGAGGTCAAGGAATTACTCATAATTTCATAAAATCCTTGTCCAACCAGCTGATTCGCAAGAATATTTTCGATTTTATAGCTTTCAAATTTAGAAGTATTTGAAATGGAAGCATTTAATTTATTAGTGATTCCAATATTATTATAGCCGTAAACTCTTAAAATTTCTTCTATGACATCCACTTCTCGTTGCACATCATTTCTGTATGCAGGAATTGTGAGTCCCAGTCCACTTTCAGTGACGTTATTTACCTTAATTTCCAAAGCACTTAGGATTTCTTTGATGGTTTCTTTTGGGAAATCTTGACCAATTAATTTATTGGTGTTTTCAAAACTTAAAAACACTTGAGCGTCTTCAATTTTATTAGGATATTCATCAATTAAGTCACTGGAAATTTTTCCACCAGCGATTTCTGTAATTAATAATGCTGCACTTTTGAGTGCGTATTTGGTGATATTCGGATCAATTCCACGTTCAAATCTAAATGAAGCATCCGTGTTTAACGCATGTCTTTTTGCCGTTTTTCGAATGCTCACAGGGTTAAAATAAGCACTTTCAAGAAATATAGAAGTGGTTGTGTTGGAAACTCCCGAATTTTCACCACCATAAACACCTGCAATACATAGCGGTTTTTTGGCATCACAGATCATAAGATCTTCTTCGTGAAGTGTGCGCTCAACGCCATCTAAAGTGACAAATTTAGTACCTGCTTTTACTGTTTTTATATTGATTTTTTTGCCAGATATTAGGTCCGCATCAAATGCATGTAAGGGTTGACCTAGATCATGTAATACATAGTTTGTAGCATCCACAATATTATTTATTGGGTTGACTCCAATCGCTTTAAGACGGTTTTTTAACCATTCTGGAGATTCTTTTACGACAATCTCAGAAATTGTCAAGCCACAATATCGTGGGGCTTTGACTTTGTCTTCAATGTTAATATCAATTTTAAGACCTCTATTATCCACATGAAAAGCAGATACAGACGGGCTTATTATTTTTGTATTGATTCCATGCTGGGTCAAACCAGCCATCAAATCTCTAGCCGTTCCATAATGACTCATGGCGTCTGCACGGTTAGGAGTTAATCCAATTTCAAAAACTAAATCATCTTCAATATTAAAGTGTTTAGAGAGTTCACTTCCTACTTTTAGAGAATCCTCTAAAATCAGGATTCCATCATGAGACTTGCCTAAACCTAATTCATCTTCGGCACATAGCATTCCGTGACTTTCTTCGCCACGAATTTTACCTTTTTTGATGGTCCAAGCTTCGCCTTCTGGCGTGTATAAAGTAGTTCCTATGGTAGCGACGGCTACTTTTTGACCCGCAGCGACATTGGGGGCTCCACAAACAATGGCTAACGGGGCCTCGGCGCCAATATCTACAGTAGTCACACGTAATCGATCTGCGTTAGAGTGTTGTTCACATGTGAGGACATGTCCTACTACGATGCCATTTAGTCCGCCTTTAACAGATTGATACTCGTCTAGTCCTTCAACTTCTAACCCTAAATCGGTAAGTAGTTCTGAGGTTTTTTCTGCAGTCCAATCAATTTTAATAAATTGTTTTAACCAATTATATGATATCTTCATTATGCGGAATTATTGCTTTTGAGCAAATATAAAATAAAGCTCTTAGCTATCAAATAAAAAGCCCACCTAAACGGCGGGCTTTTATAATTTTATCTTAGGTAAGTGACTATTGACCAGAAAGCGCTTTTACTTCGTTTTCAATCATTTCGTAAAACTGATCAATTTTAGGTAGTACGACCACTCTAGTACGTCTGTTTTTAGCTCTGTTTTCGGCAGTATCATTATCTGTTAATGGTACATAACTACTTCGTCCAGCTGCAATTAGTTGAGCAGGGTTTACACCCATGCCTTGTAATTCTCTAATGATAGAGGTGGAGCGTTTAACGCTTAAATCCCAGTTATCAACCAGAACGCCGCTTGAATATGTACGATCATCAGTATGCCCTTCAATCATGGCTTCAAAATCGGGCTTATCATTAATGACCTTTGCTACTTTTTCTAAAACTGATTTTGCTTTTTGAGTCACTGTAAAACTTCCACTTTTAAATAATAATTTATCAGCAATAGATATGAAAACAACGCCCTTTTCAACATTTATTTCGATGTCCGGATCATCGATTCCTACAGATTTTTTTAAACTAGAAACAATCGCTAGTGTAATGCTGTCCTTTTTGGTAATAGCATCTTGAAGGCGATTGATTTTCAAATCTCTTTCTTGCAGACTTTCGAGTGTTTTTTCTAAATTGTCAGCGCCTTTAGTCGTAAGAACAGTCATGTCCTTTGAGCTACTAATGAGCGCATCATTCGTTTTTCTTAAATCGACTAATTGATCTTTTAAAGCGTTTAAACTTGCGTTCGCAACGGCTTTATCGGACAAACAACTATTTAACTTTACAGTTGCCGTATTTAATAAATTTTCAGTGTTTTTTAATTTTTCTTGAGCAGCCACCAAATCTTTGCTTGGGCCACATGATGTTAGCATTATCAATGCAGTAACTCCTAGTGTATAGATTTTTTTCATCTTAAATTAATTAAATTATCAAAAAAGTAAAATTATGAAATTATTTTTTTTAATGCCACCATATGCGACACTATTTTACAATTTTTTAAAATTAGATATATTAGATAAAAAATGAGACCATACAATTGATGGCAAAAGTCTAAATGTAATTCTTGTCGGATGCTGTTTTCTAAATCGAAGTAAATAGGGTAGAGCGCTATAAAAATTTCCATGTGCTTTTAGGATGGCAATCATGTGTTTTGGTTGGCCTTGTGATAAAAATCGGATTCCTGCAATGCCATCTAAAACTAATCGTACAAAAACAATGATCAATAGATGAGAATGGGTGTTTTTAACGACGGTATATAAGCTATTTCTAAAATTTAAATATGTTTTTTTTGGATTCGAAGTTTCTAAACTTGCGCCCCCTACATGGTAAACGGTCGAGGTTCCAGTATAAGAAACAGTCAGGCCGTTGTTTTGGGCGCGCCAACACAAATCGATTTCTTCCATATGAGCAAAAAACTTAGAATCAAAGCCTCCCAAAGTTTCAAAAACGTGTGCTCTAACAAAAAAACAGGCTCCAGAAGCCCAAAACACATCTTTTTGGTCGTCGTATTGGCCATGATCATTCTCGATTGCATTAAAAATCCGACCTCTGCAATACGGGTACCCGAGTTGATCGATAAAACCGCCGCCAGCACCCGCATAATCAAACTTAGTTTTATCATTATAATTTAAAATTTTTGGTTGAATGATCGCTGTGTTTGGATTGGATTCAAATGCACCAATAACAGGTTTTAACCAGTTTTTAGTCACTTCAACATCGGAGTTTAGTAGACAATACACGGCTTCTTTAACGTGTTTCAACCCCTCATTATAGCCACCAGCATACCCTAAATTCTGCATCAATTGAATGCATTGAACCGAAGGAAATTGAGTCTTTAATAAAGGAACTGATGCATCTGTTGATCCATTGTCAATGACATAAATGGGATGCCCTTTGGAGTGCTCTATAACAGAAGGAAGAAACGTTTCTAAGAGTTTTTTTCCATTCCAGTTGAGGATGACAATAGCTAATTTCAAATTGATTTTTTATTATAGTTTGGGAGAGATTCTAAAAACTGATAGCTCTCTAAGTCATGATTCATTGTACAATAATAATGATTTAATCCATTAGTTACCATTAGATAGCTGGCTTCTAGAGTGCGGTTGTAGCGTGCTATTTGATCAAATGTATCTTGAGATATTTTGACTTTAGGAGCTTTGCATTCCACCACAACACACAAACTACCGTCGGGATTAAAGACAACGATGTCATAACGTTTGTTGAGCCCGTTAATTAAAACTGCTTTTTCAACATTAATAAGAGCAATCGGAAATTTTTTTTCATGGATTAAATACTGAACACAATGTTGACGCACCCATTCTTCGGGTTGAAGCACCACAAATTTTTTACGGATAACATCAAAAATATGAGTATTATTTTCGCTATTTTTGAGCCTGAACGAATATGTTGGAAAATTTAAATTTTGCACAGTACAAATTTGGTAATTTTTTTTGAATGAACGCTAATAACCAGCTAATAACTGACATTAAAGGAGGTAAGATTGCGCCCATCTATTTTTTAATGGGTGAGGAGGCTTATTATATTGATATGATTTCTGATTTTATCGAATCTAATGTATTGGCAGAAGAAGAGAAAGGATTTAACCAAATGGTACTTTATGGAAAAGAGGTCTCCATTCAGGACATTGTATCGAATGCTAAGCGCTATCCAATGATGGCCGAACGTCAAGTGATTATTGTAAAAGAAGCACAAAACCTTATTAAAACCATCGAACAACTTGTAGATTACGCTAAAAATCCGCAGCCGTCCACGGTCTTGGTTTTTAATTACAAATACAAATCTTTAGATAAACGAAAAGCACTTTTTAAAACACTGTCTAAATCAGCGGTGGTTTTTGAAAGTAAAAAGATTTACGAAGATAAAATTCCGAGTTGGATTCAGAATTATTTAAGCGCAAAAAAAATCTCGATCACTCCAAAAGCAGCTTTAATGCTTTCGGAATTTTTGGGGAATGATTTGAGTAAAATAGCCAATGAACTCAATAAATTAGAAATTGTTGTAGGTACTCAAAGAGAAATTACGCCTGAAATTATTGAAGAAAATATTGGAATTTCTAAAGACTTTAATAATTTTGAACTTCAAAAAGCGATCGGTCATTTAAATCATAAAAAGGCCTATCAAATTGTTAATTATTTTTCTCAAAACTCTAAACAACATCCGTTTGTGTTGACTATTTCGATACTCTATTTATATTTCAAGAAATTAATGACTTTACATACGGTTCGAGATCGAAACCCAAGAGCAGTGTCCAAAGCTTTGGGAGTGAATCCTTACTTTGTGAATGAATACATTGCAGTGTCTCGAAATTTCCCTATGAAACGTATTAGTGGGGTTCTGGAAACGCTTCGGAAATACGATGCTAAAAGTAAAGGGGTCGGTGCTAACTTATCGCCTAGAGACTTATATAACGAACTGATTTATAACATTCTTAAATAGCATGTTTCTGTTTCCGGCTCATTTGAGTATTGGTCTTTTCAATAGCACTCGACAGCATTTTTTCTAAATCTTCTTGAAAGAGTTCAATTGTGACGTTATTAATTAATACCCGATTATGATAGACCCATATAATTGTTTTTAAAGCGCGAAAACGAAGCTTGGAAATGGATGACCAGTTCTCCATAAGTGCTTCTTTCCAAGCTCTATTTGGGGTCATTGACAATTCAAAAGGCACTTGATATAAAACCAAGGGCGTGTCTTGTTCAATTGAAATTTTAGTGATCAGTAAACGACTAATTTGAATGGGGTAATTGGGTAGAACCAATTGTTTGGTAGAGTCTGTAGGTATATCCATATATATAGCAATTTGGGAAAAGCTTGTACAAATATATAAAAAAATAATTAAACAGTTTTTTATGCGTTTCTTTCGATACAAGTTTTGGCATAAATGGCTGCGCCAATAATCCCTGCATTGTTTTTTAATTCAGCAGCTTTTAAAGGGGTATTAAGATCGATATACTGTTCAAATTTATCCATCTTTTTACTCACACCACCTCCAATTATAATGAGGTCAGGATTAAAGGTTTTTTCGACGTGATTTAAAAAAAAGTTCACACGTTTTGCCCACGCTTTAAAACTCCACTCTTCTCGTTTCCTGGCAGAATCTGCTGCAAAAGACTCCATGATATCTCCTTTTCGACCATACATACGCCCGAGTTCAAAATTAGATAATAATTTCCCATCAAAGAAGACTCCAGATCCAATTCCGGTTCCTAAAGTGATGGTAATAACCAAACCCATTTGGTTTTTTCCTACGCCGAATTCCATCACTCCCATTGCAGCGGCATCTGCATCATTGACGATATAGAAATCATGCCCTGTTTTGGATTTAAAAAGCGTGTCTATTTGAGTGTATTGCCACGATTTGTCGAGATTTCCATACTGCATCGCTTTCCCATTTTTAATCACCGTTGGAAATGAAATCCCAACAGGACCTTTCCAATCAAAGGTCTTTATAAAGGTTTCTAACTCCGCAGCTACACTTTCTGGTGTGGCGGGTTTAGGGGTTGCAATACGAAAGCGTTCACTCAATAATTCACCTGTTTTGGTGTCTACAATGGCACCTTTTATGCCAGTGCCTCCAATATCTATTCCTAAAATTTCCATAACATAGTTTTAAAGTTCTGTGAGATCGTTGAGTTGTGTATTGAAATCATATTGTAAATCTTCGTGTAATTTAATAATTTTTTTTTCAATGTTTTCAATCTGCTTCAAATAAATATTAGTGAGCGTTACATTGTTATTAATTGATGGCTTGAGTGTTTTGAGTTTATAACAATAATAGAGTAGGAGTTCAATTTCGGTTTCTTTTTTAGTCGAATAGCGGGCATATTTTTTAAGAAGGCGTAAAATTTTACGGACACTTTTTTTAATATAAAAATAGCTTTTGGTATTAATTTCTACAAACAAACGATCCACTTCTTCTTTGATCCCTTCAATATAATGAGATTCATCTTCTGATTCAAAAAGTAAATAGGTGAGAAGTTCTTTATTCTCTAATTTAAAACGGGCCAAGCGCAAACAGAGTTCCTTTAAATGTTCGGGATTTAAAGTTTCTAGTTCTTTTTTGAGTTGTACAACCGTGGACGCTTTCATAGAGTTTGTAATAATACAAATTTTATAGAAGCAACACAAATTGAAGTTTTAGAATAAAACGACAGACACCCTTCAAGTGTGCTAATTTTTAGTTGAGCAATTCTTTTATTTTTGTTTCTAAATCAGCCCCTCTTAAACGGTCGGCAATAATAACGCCATTTTCATCGATAATAAAGGTTGCAGGAATTGAGTTTACACTGTAAGCTTTTGCAATGGGATCGTTCCAATACTTAAGATTAGAAACATTGTACCAGTTCAATTGATCTTTTTGGATCGCTTGGGTCCAAAATTCTTTTTTATTTTCTCGGTCTAAAGCCACACTAATAATTTCGAGACCTTTGTCATGATATTCATTATAAACTTTTACTAGGTTAGGGTTTTCGATCCGGCATGGTTTGCACCAAGAGGCCCAAAAATCGATAATCGTTACTTTTCCCTTAATTTTGCTCATAGTGATTTGTTGACCTTCGGGAGTTGGGGCTGTAAAATCGGGGGCTAAATCCCCTTTTTTAAGTGGAACATTTGAGGCCGCTTCAATTTTAGTTTTTACTTTATTGGCAATCAAAATATTAGAAGCGTTTCTACTAACCATCGTTTCGTCTAAACCTTCAAATGCTTCAGAAATTAACTCGACATCAAAACCACTTCTGGCCGTCAAATTCTCTAACAAAAGAAGAGAGAAATCAGAGTCGGGATGTGAAATCGCAAATTCAACACCAAAGTTTTTATTTACTTTTCGAAGCGAATCGCCACGTTTTCGAAGTGCTTTTTGCAATTCAGGATCGTTATTAGATTCCATGTATTTTTTACGGATGCTCCCTATTTCTTCTGAGATCACGCGGTTTTGAGTTTTAAATGCTTCAAAAACGGTATTGTTATACGTTCCTAAAACTTTGGAGGCCCCAAGACTGTCTTTATACGCTTCGATAAAAATTTCACCGGGCTCTAAAATAAAAACTAATTTTCCCAAAACACCATCAATCGTTAGGGCGCGCATTTGAGATCCTGGAATGATTCCTTTTAATTTAAACGTTCCATTCATCACAATTGAAGTATCAATTGTGACGGCTCTGCTTCCAGCTTCGGTCGTTTTCAAATACGCTCTTAATCCATTGTAAACGCCTTCGGTATTGACGGTAATTTCATATTCATTCTCCGACAGTTTGGAGGAAGGTTTACAAGTAAACAAAAGGGCTAATATAATAACGGAAATGAGCTTCGTTTTCATTTGAATCAATTTTAGATTTTCACAAAAATAAATTAAAATTTTTACTTATTACATTTGAAGTAATATTAATACTTTTGTAAAAAATAAAACTTTGCAACAAAATGATACCATTATAGCATTGGCCACACCTTCTGGTGCGGGTGCCATTGCGGTTATACGACTCTCAGGGCCCGAAGCAATTGCGATGGTAGATGCGTTTTTTAAATCTATACATTCCAAGAAATTAGCATCTCAAAAAACGCATACCATCCATTTAGGACATATTATTGATGGTTCTACAATTTTGGATGAAGTTCTAGTCTCTGTTTTTAAAAACCCACAGTCCTATACTGGTGAAAATATCGTTGAAATCTCCTGCCATGGGAGTTCTTATATACAACAGGAAATTATACAGTTATTTGTTCGGAATGGGGCGCGTATTGCCAACCCTGGAGAGTTTACACTCCGTGCATTTCTGAATGCAAAACTCGATTTAAGTCAAGCCGAAGCTGTAGCCGATCTGATTGCTAGTGATAATAAAGCATCACATCAAATAGCCATGCAACAAATGCGTGGAGGGTTTAGTAATGAGATCAAAGCCTTACGAGATGAATTGTTGAATTTTGCGTCACTCATCGAATTAGAACTCGATTTTTCGGAAGAAGATGTGGAGTTTGCCGATCGCAAGCAATTTGAAGAATTATTACAACGGATTATTAACGTTTTAAAACATTTGATTGATTCCTTTTCAACTGGAAATGTGATCAAAAATGGCATTCCAATTTCTATTATTGGGGCGCCGAATGTGGGGAAATCCACGCTTTTAAATGCGCTTTTAAACGAAGATAAAGCCATTGTGAGTGATATTGCTGGAACAACCCGTGATGCGATCGAAGATGAAATCACCATTCAAGGCATCAAGTTCCGATTTATAGATACTGCGGGCATTCGAACAACCGATGATACCATTGAAAGTATCGGCATTAAAAAAACATTTGAAAAAATCACACAGTCGCAAGTGGTTTTATATTTGATAGATGCGTCTAAAGTGACTTCAGAAACAATACAGGTTTTTAATACAGACATTCGGAAAATACAAGAACAATATCCTGACAAACAACTCATCGTTGTAGCCAATAAAATGGATCAGGCCGATCAAACGTTTATTGAAACGTCTTTTGTATATCCACATACGCTTTTTACTTCTGCAAAAAGCGGATTGGGGATTGAGTCTTTAAAAACAAAATTGTTGGAATTTGTAAATACAGGAGCGTTGCGCAACAACGATACGATCATAACCAACTCCAGACACTACGATTCGCTATTAAAAGCGCTCTCAGACGTGCAAAAAGTGCAGCAAGGGATGGACGCTAAACTTTCGGGCGATTTATTAGCGATTGACATCCGTCAGGCATTGTATCATTTTGGGGAGATTACCGGAGAAATCACTTCTGATGATTTGTTAGGTAATATCTTTGCTAACTTTTGTATCGGGAAGTAGTTTCAGATTTTTTTATGAATTCGTTTCTAAACTAAAAATCAGCCTTTAGGTTTTGTGAATTCAAACATCCGAGATGAAGGTTAAGTAAAATGTGACCAAAACACAGTAAATGGGTCTGAACTTTAGATGCATTTGTGTAATAAGAATTGATTAAAGATGTGTTCGTTTTAAGGACGTATGAGGGCTGATTTAAATGCCCACCACGCATTAGCGTGGCGACAGTCGAGGGACCATAACCACATTTAAAGTGTAGGAGCTTCAGCAAATTAGCGTTACATAAAATGAGTTGCATAAATATAATTTTAAATAATTAGTTGTGAGATTTCAAACAAAAATAGACAATGCTTTAGGATTAGATTATGAAAATGAAGATGCCATTTGGATAAAGAAAGGAAAAACGGTCAGAAGGTTAATTGGGGTTTTGGGTATGGTTTTACCTTTGTTATTATATGTAATAGTTGCCTCTACAACCTGTGTCAAAACACCTTTAGAGTCTATAAGCCATTATTATTACACAAATGCAGCTACTGTTTTTACGGTCATTCTTAGCTTTATTGCTATTTTTTTAATTGTATATAGCGGATTAAAATCAACAGATTTCTATGTTTCTACATTTGCTGGAGTATTTGCATTGTGTGTTGTACTTTTCCCAACAGATACTTTAGTAGAAGATTGTTCTGGTGTTAATATAGTTGACGTTCCTGTCTCTGAAATTAGAGCGGGTTTTCACATCATTTCAGCGGGTATTTTCATTTCACTTTTAGCCTATATGTCATTGTGTTTGTTTACTAAATCTGACAAACCCAAAAAGGAAAGAACCAAAGAAAAACACACAAGAAATTTGATTTACAAAGTATGTGGTATTTTAATAATTTTCTCTTTGTTGGTTATGGTGGCTGGTTTTAAAGAGGTTATAATTTCTGAAAAATTTTATGAGACGTATCATTTAACTTTTTGGATGGAAACATTAGCAGTTGAATGTTTTGGGATTGCGTGGCTCATCAAAGGAGAAACGTTGTTTAAAGATAAAGTTCAGGGAAAATAAAGATGACAAAAGAATCTGAAGACCTATTAGAAGTGAATTTTGCACTTCAGTTGGTTAATTTATATATAGACTTAGGAATATAAGGTTACCCCGTATTCTATGATTAAACCCCGCTCTACGAAGTCTGTGACTTCGTAGCATCTCATAAACTATTTAAATTTCTAAACTAAAAATCACCCTTTAGGCTTCGCAAGTTTAAACATACTGTCCTTTGTCACTCGTGTATACCAATCGCCACCCAAACGTGCAACGAGGTCTAATTTTACAGGATCAATTTGGTCATTAGCATCTAACAAGTCCGATTTGACATGAATATGAACCACTTTAGCAATGACTAAT